>PJEL010000304.1_pt1 | contig 58599 bp, 44 predicted proteins | sample 1853271 | NCBI WGS metagenome assembly PJEL01 (sample SAMN08108733, study PRJNA415343) | Invertebrate metagenome, whole genome shotgun sequencing project. | host: Globobulimina | place: Sweden: Gullmar Fjord | collected 2015-08
ATGCTGGCGCTACAACAATTAAACGTAATGACATGCTTTTTGGCACAGTAAAACAAGGTGACTTACAGGTAGAAATTGAAGGTTATGGCGCGCTAAGATCCGATAGGCAATTACTTATTACCTCGTTAACCCGCGCAACAGTTCAGGAAATTATTCTTAAACCCGGCGCTTTGGTAACGCCAGAGAGTGTCATTGTGCAACTTGCTAACCCTGAGTTACAACAATTGGTTGATAGCGCAGAGCAAGAGCTTTCACAACGAAAAGCCAATTTGCGCCAGCTAAAATTAAATCAACAACGCGAACTCCTTAACGAAACAGCAAGCTATGCAGAAATGGAAGCTAGTTATGAAACGGCTAAGGTAAGACTAGAGGCACAGAGCGGTTTGGTTAAGTCGGGCATAGTGTCTGCTCTTGATTATAAGGAAAGTGTGGTTCATGAAGCACAACTTAAAAAACGCTTGGATATTCATCAACAACGCACAGATGCACTTAAATTAGTTAACCAAGAAGCTATTAACATTCAGCTAGAACAAATAAAACAACAGCAAGGCCAATTAGATATCGCTCAAAATCGTCTAGATCGCTTGTCGGTTAAAGCAGGCTTTAGTGGTGTTTTACAGCGTTTATCTGTTGAGCTAGGTCAAAGCCTTGCCGCAGGACAGGAAATTGCACTTATCGGTAGTGTTCAAGACCTTATTGCATTGGTAAGAGTTCCACAAAGCAAAGCACAACAAATTTTTATTGGCCAAGAAGCTATTGTTGATACTCGCCGAGACAAAATTATTGGCCGTGTTGCACGTATTGACCCTGTAGTGGTGGAAAATACCGTTGAAGTTGAAATAGCTTTGCCGGATAACCTGCCAAACAGTGCTCGTCCACAGCTTAGTGTTGATGCCGTTATCATTACCGAAACCTTAACTGACGTGACTTATATAGAGCGCCCAGTTAATGGCAAGGCTAATTCAAACACCCGCTTATTTCGACTTGATGAGTCCAATGACTACGCAATGAGAACCGAGGTTGAATTTGGTAAAGAGATGGGTCGTTATATCGAAATTATTAAAGGCGGCAAAGTTAACGACACCTTTATTGTTTCAGACTTATCAAAACTAAAAAAATCAGAGCTGACGATAGAAAATTTTTAAACGTTAACTACTGGTTTCGCTTATAAAAAACACAACAACAAGTATTAAAAAATTAACGCAACTATTTAAGTACAAGGAAGAGGAAAACTAAGATGACAGAAATAAAAATTGAAATGAAAAACATTGGTAAAGTTTTTGAAACTGATGATATTGAAACCCATGCACTAAAAGATGTGAATATTGTTATTCGTGCTGGTGAATATGTCTCTATCTCTGGCCCATCTGGCTGTGGTAAGTCTACCTTATTATCTTTATTAGGTTTATTAGATGAATCAAGCTCAGGCTCATATGTAATTGAGGGGCATGATGTTAGTCACCTTTCTCTTGATGAAGCAGCTCATATTCGTAATGAAAAAATTGGTTTTGTTTTCCAATCATTTAACCTCATTGATGAGCTTTCTGTCTTTGATAACGTGGCGCTGCCTTTACAATATAAAAAAGAAATTCCAACAGATGAATTTATCAAAGAACGAGTAGAAGCTTGTTTAAAAATGGTAGAAATGAGCCATAGAGCGGATCATAAACCTAACCAGTTATCAGGTGGACAGCAGCAACGTATTGCTATTGCTCGCGCTTTGGTTGCTGATCCAGCAATATTATTAGTTGATGAGCCAACAGGTAACCTTGATTCACAAAGTGGTGACACGGTAATGGGCGTATTAGCAGAGCTCAATAATAATGGCACTACTATTTGTATGGTTACTCATGATGCGCGTTATGCCGACATGGCGAAGATTCAACTTAAATTACTCGATGGTCAAATTGTTCAAGATAAGCCATTAAAGGTGGCAATATGAGTAAGTTCGTCCAACAACACAAACAGGCTTGGGCCAGTCTGAAAAAGAAACCTGGCTTTATACTAACCGTATTATTGACCATGGGCATCACCCTGGGTGCCTTGTTATGTGCAGTAACATTGAATTATTTACTCTTGGTTGAACCTCTGCCATATCCAGAGCAAGAGCGTTTATTTGTTGCCGAACATAAACTTATTGGCGATAAAAAGGAAACCAAAGCTGTCGCTTTTACCTACCCAGGATTAGTGCATTTATATAAGAGTAAAGAAGCATTTGAGCAAGCTGCAATGGTAAGTTATGGCGGCGATGTCATCATTTCTCATAGCCGTCAGCCATTGATTAATGCCGCCTATGTAACCCCTGAATTTCATCAGATTTTAGCCTCGCCATTGGCGCTAGGTAGAATGTTTGAAGCTAGCGAAGCGATGGATACCCATAACCCTGTGGCAATGCTTAGCTATAACACTTGGCAAAATGAGTTTAATGGCAGTGCTGATATTCTTGAGCAAAAAATTAACCTAAGCGGTGTTAGTTATCGCATAGTTGGTGTATTGGCTAAGGATTTTATCGAGCCTGAGCTTGCTGAAATTGGACGAGAAACTCACGTATGGATGCCATGGGATTACAACCAAGCAGGCGAAAGACAAAGACAAAGCTTTGGTAATATCAGTGGTAACCTTAAGTTTGTTGGTCAACTTAAAAAAGGTGTTAGCCCAAGCCAAGCACAACAACTACTTACACCGTTAGTAAGTAACCGCTGGATAGAAGGCGTTGCTGATATCGATTTTTTCAAAGGCTGGTCAGTTGAAATACCTGTGCGTTCGGTTAAAGAAGTTATTCTTGGACAGAGTGAATCTATTGCGGTGATGTTGTTAGCGGGTGTTATTGGCTTGGTCTTAATCGCTTGTGCGAATATTTCTAACTTATTTATGTCTAGAACCGCAGAAAAACAACGTCAAATGGCGATTCAAGCAGCAATTGGCGCGACTAAAAAGCATTTATTTAAGTCAATGCTCGCCGAAACGACTTTGTTGATGTCTATGTCGATAGTGCTTGCATTAGTGATTGCGCAAGCTGGCTTTTATATTATGCAGCAATATTTAGGTGCGGTATTACCTCGAGTTAATGAATTATCACTTAACCCTATGACCTTTGGCTCAGCATTATTAGTTACCATTATATTTGCGTTATTTTTCGCTAAATTAAGTATCCGCATGATTAATTACCGCGCACTTAATACCACCTTGCAAAGTAGTGGTAAGGGCAGTGGTTTACAGGTTTCTAAAAAAACTCGCCAAGTATTAATCGCCAGTCAGGTAGCACTAGCCACTGTTTTAGTATTTGCTAATTTTAGTTTACTGAAAGACGCAGTGAAAACTATTAATGCACCAATAGGTTTTGCCACCAACAATATATCAACTTTGGTTTTAAATTTTTCATCGACAGACTTTCCGACGCAGGAAGAGTCAATTCCAATTATGGCTGAAGTAATGGATAAACTTGAAGCACTACCTCAAGTAGAGTCAATTGCTCAAGGACGTTCTCCATTAGATGGTTTTAGTATTCGAGCGTTAACGAGTGTTGCTGATAATAAGAGATACACGCCTTACCTTAACGGTGTTGATCATAGATATTTCAACATGATTGAGCAAACCTTAATACAAGGGGACAATTTTACCCTTGTCGATCGTAAAGATGAAAACAATGTCATGATTGTTAACCAAGCATTTGCTCAACAACTAAAAGCTGATGGTGATGTTTTAGGTTTGCAAATATCAATGGGTGGTCCTGATCCATTTAAAATTATAGGTATTGTTAAAGATATTGCTATACCTGGTGATACCCCTCAAGATAATAACAGTGATGCTGTAGGCTCAGGTGTAGCAAGAGCTTATGTACCTAACGGTCTTGGCGGACAGTCGTTTATGCTTAAATTTAAACCTGAGCAGACTGTTAGTCGTGAGCAAGTGGGTAAACTGTTAGCTGAAGTTGATGCTAGATACTCTGTCTTTAGTCTTAATGCTTCTTCTGACACGCTTACTCAGAGCTTATTTTCTGAAATTACCACTGCGGTAACTACTGCGATATTGGCTAGTTTAGTATTTTTACTTGCTGGTATAGGTTTATACGGAATTTTAAGCTACGGTACCCAACTTAGAAAGTTTGAACTTGGCGCCCGTATGGCAATAGGTGCAACTCGAAAACATTTGATCACTTTGATTATTAGCGATAATACCAAAGCAGTATTAGTTGGCTTTGTTGGTAGTGTGGTGCTGTTTGCTCTTGCCTATATAGGCTTGAGTGAATACATACAGCCACTCCTTACTTGGCAAGTTTTACCTATGATATTGGCAACCCTAGTATTGATAACCTTGGTGACCTTGTTTGCCTGTTACTGGCCGTTAAGGCAATACATTAACCAGCCTGCAATATTTACCTTACGCGGTGGTGATTAAGCTATCTTCCCTATTGAAGGTAATCGCTTAGGGTAAGAGTTTAAGTAAATAGTGAAAGGTGGGCATGACCCACCTTTTTTAATTACTCATGCGCAACTTTAGCTTAAACTATACCCATTACACCTGAAGATGCAGGTTTCAGCGAGAATTTAAAGACTTAGAGGTAAGGCATTGATTGAAGAGAATGGTTGTTCCCTTGTCAAAATCAATAACGATGCATATAAGCCTTTAAAACTCGCCCTCTGGGGACACCTGAGTAAACCATCTTCTGCGTTGCATTTGTTTTTAAGGGAAAAAAAACATTAATAAAAAAATGCGCCTTGAATATGAATCACTCAGGTGTCCTGAAACCAGCATCTTCAAGTGTGATGGGTATAGATCTCAGAGTAGCCTTGTTTTGGCTTGTTTTACTCTAAATTAGCAGGAAGAGTTTTAATGGCAACACCCGTAATTAAAGTGCAGCAGTTGGGCAAAATATTCAGTACCAATGACATGCTCACTCATGCGCTGCAAGGCATAGATCTTGAAATTCAACAAGGCGAGTATATTTCAATTTCTGGCCCTTCTGGATGTGGAAAATCGACTTTATTGTCTATTATGGGCTTGTTGGATTTTCCCAGCAAAGGTAAGTTTTATTTCGAGGGCGTAGACGTAAGCACACTCAGCCTAGAGCAAGCTAGCGCTATCAGAAATGAAAAGATTGGTTTCATCTTTCAACAATTTAATCTGATTGATGAGTTGAATGTGTTTGAGAATGTCGCCTTGCCATTGCGCTATGCTAAGCAGCCCGTTAGTGATAACAAAATAAAGGAGAAGGTAGACTATTACTTGGATATTGTTGGCATGACCTCCAAGGCTAAAAGTAGGCCAACACAACTATCAGGTGGTCAACAACAATGCATTGCTATCGCCCGCGCCTTAGTAGCTGAGCCATCTATTTTGTTAGTAGATGAGCCGACCGGTAATTTAGACTCAAAAAGTAGTGACCAGATCATGGCAACTCTAGAGGCGTTAAACCAGCAAGGAACTACCCTTTGTGTAGTAACCCACGATATACGTTATGCTGAAATGGCAAAACGTAAGGTCTATCTGCTTGATGGTCAAATATTAGGGCAAACACGCCTAGACCAGTAGAGTATGTTTTAAGTCTCAGCGACAACTTAATAACTTATTAGCTCTAGCTGCTACACAGGAAACATATCACCAAACAGACGCAGTGCATTTAGCCTAAACAAGCCGTATAATTCGCTACCTCTAAGACGGTACAAACAAGACCATTTTTAATGCCAAGCACTAAACCATCCTATTTAGCAGCACTCGCTGAGCCAAGCCAAAGTCACCAGCACTACAAAATATTTAAACCTTATGGCTTTTTAAGTCAGTTTCTACCTGAATCACGAAAGAAGAAACCACTACTAGGTGAACTATTTAACTTTCCCGATAAAACCATGGCCATTGGCCGCTTAGATCATGACTCCGAAGGCTTATTGCTACTCACAACCGATGGTATGATGAGCTACAAAGTCAGAGACAAAAGCATTGAAAAAGAATACTACGTGCAAGTTGATGGAATGATCACTGTAGAAGCATTGTCACTACTGAAAAGTGGTATTGAGATAAGCATCAATGGCAGCAAATACCTAACGCTACCTTGTAAAGCATTCAAATTAGACAATGAGCCTAACCTTCCCACTCGAGGCCGTAAAATTCGTGATGCTAAACATGGCCCTACTAGTTGGATTTCTATCACGCTATGTGAAGGAAAAAATCGTCAAATAAGAAAAATGACGGCTGCTGTTGGCTTTGCTACATTAAGATTAGTAAGAGCTCGGATTGGCGATATTCATATTGATAATATGATTGCTGGTGATGTTGTTAAACTAGCGAGTTTTGACGCCGCATTTAAAGGTTAATGAGGCGTTCTATCTCTCCTGGGTAATATAAATCATACAGGATATTGCTTTAAATATAACGGTTAAAACAATTTAGCTCTTTGAAACTTTGAATTAAGCGTTCCGACATACTTACTTCAGCGCTACGTAACCATACTCTAGGATCATAATATTTCTTATTTGGTTTATCCTCACCTTTAGGGTTGCCTATTTGACTTTGTAAATAGCGGCTATTCTCTTTATAAAAGCATTTAACGCCTAGCCAAGTAGCCCACTGAGTATCTGTATCAATATTCATTTTTACAGTCCCATAAGAAATAGCCTCCTTAATATCACCAACATCTGAGCCGGATCCACCATGGAAGACAAAGTTTAAAGGATAATGTTTTAACGAGAACTTTTTAGAAACATAAGCTTGTGATTTTTTTAATATTTCAGGAGATAAACACACATTCCCTGGTTGATATACACCGTGAACATTACCAAAGGAAGCCGCAACAATAAAATTAGGACTTATCTTAGAGAGTTGCTCATAGGCATACGCGACATCTTCTGGCTGGGTATATAACTTACTACTATCTAAATGGGTATTATCTACACCATCTTCCTCGCCTCCGGTACAGCCCAATTCGATTTCCAGGGTCATACCGATTTTAGCCATGCGCTTTAAATACTGAGCACAAATATCAATATTCTCTTCAAGCGACTGTTCAGATAAATCAATCATATGTGAGCTAAATAACGGCTTACCCGTTTCAGAAAAATGTTGCTCTCCAGCTAAAAGTAAACCATCAATCCAAGGCAGCAACTTTTTAGCCGCATGATCGGTATGTAACATGACCGGCACACCATAAAGGTGAGCAACCGCATGAACATACTTTGCTGCAGCAATTGCCCCAGCGACAGCGCCTTGCTGCCCTTTTAGCTTGATCCCCTTACCTAGAAAGAAAGATGATCCACCGTGAGATAGTTGGATAACGATAGGAGAATTTACTTTTGCAGCTGCTTCCAGTGCCGCATTGATAGAGTTGGTATTCACTACATTAACGGCTGGCAAAGCATACTGCTGACTTTTAGCATCATGGTATAAGGTCTGTACGTCATCAGACAAGGCTACCCCAGGAGACAATAATTTACTGAGTGTTGTCATGATATTCCTTAGTGTGTCGCTTCATAACAAGCATCGGTGATAGCTTGCCAATCTTCATTAACAACCCATTCCTTGCGGCATACCCAAGTACCACCAATGGCAATTACGTTATTTAATGATAAGTATTCTTCCTTATTTCCTGCTGATACCCCACCGGTAGGACAAAAAGTTATGTCCTGAAATACCGATGAAATCGCAGCAAGAAATGGTGCGCCGCCTGATAATGCCGCGGGAAATAATTTCAGTTCGGTGAAGCCAAACTCTCTGGCCATCAAAATATCCGCAGTATTAGAAACGCCTGGTAAAACAGGAATACTGCAAGTAGCTAAATGGCTTAGCAGTTTCTCAGAAATCGCAGGGGTAACAATAAAGTCTGCACCTGCATCTATAGCCTGTTGCAAAGAATTAACATTAACCACAGTACCCGCCCCTACTAATAATTCGGGTACCTGCTCTTTAATCGCGGTAAGTACATTTAAGGCTTCAGCGGTTCTTAAAACCACCTCAACCAGTTTTAAACCAGACGCCGCCATTGCTTTAGCAATATTTACACCTTGCTCAACACTATCTGCCTGAATAATTGGCAATAATGTTTGTGAGCCCATCATCTGTGAGAAAGAAGTGTTTGATAATGAAGTCATTAAAATACCTTAAATTTATATATAAACTAATCTGAAAACTGTCTGATCATGGTGTTAAGTGACTCTTTTGCATCACCAAAAATCATCCGTGTGTTTTCTTTAAAAAATAGTGGATTATCAACACCTGCAAATCCTGAAGACATACCACGTTTTAAAACAAATACATTTTTAGCTAAGTCAGCATTTATTACTGGCATGCCATAAATAGGGCTACCTTTCATATCCCTTGCCGCTGGGTTAACAACATCATTAGCGCCAATAACAATCGCAACATCAAAACCCTCAACTCTCGGGTTTGCTTCATCCATCTCAAGTAATACATCGTACGAAACATCAGCTTCGGCTAACAAAACATTCATATGCCCTGGCATACGTCCGGCGACAGGGTGAATGGCATATACCACTTCAGCGCCATTCATTTCTAATAAATCTTGCAGCTCTTTCATGGCATGTTGTGCTTGAGCAACAGCCATACCGTAACCTGGAACCACCATGACACTTTGTGCAGCTTCTAATACATAAAAAGCATCTTCAGCTGATAAAGGACTGACCTCCCCTTCAATAACTAAATCTGATTTAGTGACTGATTGGAAACCAGAGAAAAGTACATTAGACAAGGAGCGGTTCATCGCTTTACACATAATGTTGGTTAAGATAATGCCACTGGCGCCAACAAGCGCACCGGCAACAATCAATAAATTATTGCCTATGGCAATACCTGCCGCACAAGCAGCTAAGCCTGAATAGCTATTGAGTAAGGAAATAACCACTGGCATATCCGCACCACCAATAGGCAGCACCACCATAATTCCCATCACTAAAGCGAGACCTATCACTAGGTAGATAAAGCTTGGCTCTACTTGCGTAGAAAAAAAGTAACCAGTTACGGCAACCCCAATCAATAAGGCAATATTGGCAAAAGCTTGACCCGCAAATACAATAGGTCTGCCAACAATACGCTCACTCAGTTTTGCCCAGGCAACGATACTGCCTGAAAAAGTGATACCGCCAATAAGTAAGGCGAAGAAGATAACGCTGCGTTCAACAAGCGTAAAATCAGTGCTTTCAGCTATGGTTGACCACGCGAGTAATAGACTGGCTAAGCCGCCAACACCATTAAGTAATGAGACTAGCTCTGGCATTTTAGTCATCACCACCAATCGCGCTAATAACAAACCAACCACGCTGCCTGCTGCAATGGCTATTAATATCCACTGAAAGCTAATAATGCTGTTATCTAATAAGGTCACCACTATCGCCAATAACATAGCGGTAGCTGATAACTGATTGCCTTTACGCGCAGAGCTTGGATGCCCTAATAGCTTAAGCCCCATGATAAATAACATCGCTGAAACCACATACGTGGCATTAATAATAAGTATATTGTCCAACATAATATTCTCTTTTAAAATCTGACTGAAACCACTTGCGGGGAATTACTTTTTCTTAAACATCGCTAACATACGGTCTGTCACTAGATAGCCGCCCACCACATTGATGGTGGCTAAAAAGACTGATGCCACAGCTAATGCAGTGACATGGTCACCGCCTTTACCGCCAGCAAGCGCTAACGCGCCAATCACAGTAATGCCTGAAATAGCATTAGCGCCTGACATTAACGGGGTATGTAGAGTCGCGGGGATTTTTCGAATGAGTTCAAAGCCGACAAAAATTGACAGCATTAAAATAAATAATAAAGAAATGGTATCCATTTACGCCACCGCCTTTTTTTGTAGGGACAACAGCATTTCACTGACGATTTCCCCTTGATGAGTGATAACGCAGGCTTTAAGCACTTCGTCAGCAAGATTTATCTTTAACGTATTAGTCTCTTTGCACCAACTATCGCTGATAAAGTGTTGAATGTTATTGGCATACATTTGACTGGCATCTTTGGCAACATCATTTGACCAGTTGCCTTGACCAATAAGGGTAACGCCATGACAAATAACTTCTTCACCGGCAACACTACCTTCAACATTGCCACCACTTTCTGCCGCCATATCAACAATAACGCTGCCAGCTTTCATTAAAGCGATAGTGTCTTGATTAATAAGCATTGGCGGTTTACGACCAAATAACTGTGCAGTAGTAATAACGATATCGGAATCGGCAATACATTTGGCTTGCGCTTGGCGCTGAATATCCATTTGCAGTGGCGTTAAAGCATTTGCATAACCTTGGGCGGTTTCGCCGGTCTCACCTAAATCAATATCGAGAAACTTGCCGCCTAACGAGCGTACTTGCTCAGCTACAACTGAACGGGTATCAAACGCAGTAACACTGGCTCCTAGACGTCTAGCGGTTGCGATAGCCTGCAGACCCGCAACACCAGCACCAATAACAAATACTTTTGCTGGCTTTATCGTGCCAGACGGGGTCATCATCATAGGTAATATCGACGGTAATTTACTCGCAGCCTGCAAGGTCATTACATAGCCAGCGAGACTTGCCTGTGAACTTAACGCATCCATTTTTTGACAACGGCTAATACGAGGGATCATTTCCATTGAGATACTGGTGATATGGTTATTTTCTAACGCCTGTAAATAATCGCTATCATTAAATGGGTCGAGAAAACTAATCAATACCTTATTGCTATCTTTTAATAAGGCTAGTTCAGCCAAAGGTAGCTTGTGCACAGACATAATCACATCGGCTGATTGTAATAACGCGACACGACCAAAAACAATTTCTGCACCTGCGTTTCGGTACTCATCGTCCGAAATATGGATTGCATCACCCAAGCCAGATTCAATTTTAACTTGAGCGCCACTTAGCTTGTACGCTTTAACATTCGCAGGTAATAGTGCGCATCTTTTTTCACCCTGCAATGTCTCTTTTGGAAATGCAAATACCTGCATAACTCCCCCTATTTGAAAACTAAAACCAATGAAAAAAAAAGCCATTGGTAGCTGAACTGATCTGAAGTTAAGAAATGGCCCCATCCTTGGGAGAAAACTAGAAATATATCCTAGAAGTTGAATTCAAATATCGTAGGCGATTTAGAAAAACAAGCCACACAACCCAGCTCAAACGTTTGAGTAATTTATAGGGAATAATTTTATCTGTCAAGGTATATGTTATAAATTAGCCATTTTGAAAAGAAGTTTGGCTTTAAAGCTATTGCGAAATGAGTATATTTAAACGCTGTTATAGTAGAGTTAAATTGGAATTAGAGGTGCTGATAAAGAAGTACTATTTAGCAATGACCAGTTATTGTTCTGCATTACTGAGTAAACAAGCGAGACGCGTAAAACCATCCATGGGGCTTACACAAGCATCAGGCCAGTGTGCTCCTGCACTGTCTAATAAGGTATATCCATATACCGACATGCTTGTAATACTCACTTTTATTACTTCAGCAACGCATTACCTACCAACGTTCAGCGATTGCCAATCACTTAAAAGCGCTTGCATGGCTGAATGAGAGCCAGAAGACAAAAGAGCCAAATCTGCGTGGTAAAACCCTGAAATGATTGAAAGTGTGCAGGTGTTTTCATCAGGGATGATGAAAAAGCGGCGTGTACTCGGACGTACATCAACGCGGCTCCTTGAAGCACTTGATTGAATGCAAGATTAGGTTTATTCGTATCATCCATATACTCACCTGCTTCGCAGGTTAGCTAAAGCTATGCAAAAATGTTCCCTACCTTTTTGCATAGCTCCGGGAGAGTCCAGAGAGCTTAACTTAGGCGTAACGCGATAGTTCTCTTTCTTTTCTGGGTGTTGTCGCCACCGCGACGCGGAAGAAACAAAAAACAGAAGCTAAAACGTTAATCACATACCTTATAAAAAGTTGTGGGGATTCGTCAGCTTTGAAGGGAGTTCTCTTTTCTGGCTATTATTTACAAGCCATTAAATGCCGAAATAGCGTTAGCATAGGTTACTTGATGAATTTGCTCTGCGGTTAAGTCGAGTTGCTTAGCAAGGTTTTCTGCACTGGATTTCATATCAACTGCAGAGCCGGCAAAGTTACTCTTACCCGGTTCACGAACAACCCTGTCGGCTCCGACTTCAAGTGTAATATCACTTAACGTATAAAGCCCCTGTTTAGCACCTGCGGCAGCCATGGCATCAGTGGTTATAATAACGTGATCCACACCGGCTAATTCAATGTAGTTTTTTAGTGCTGGAAATGGCACATGGTGACCATCGGCTATAAAACATAGCCATAACCTATCCTTTAAGCTCAACGCTCGCTGGATAATATTATCATGCCTGTGCATGAGTTGTGGGCAACCGTTACCCAAGTGGGTAAACATTGATAAACCTTCAGCCACTGCTTGCTTAAGCTGTTCAAATGAAGGATCACAATGCCCCGCAGAAACAACTATGCCTTGGTGATGCAGGTATTTAGTAACCAGATTATCTTCATCTTTTTCTGGCGCTAAGGTCACCAACTTTAACAGGCCATCACATGCATCTAATAGCTGCGCCATGCGCTCTACAGTGGGTCTTAAAATGAATTCTTGTGGGTGCGCACCTCGAAAACCATCGGCACTATTAATAAATGGTCCTTCTAGGTGAATGCCTTTAATTACCTTAGCAATTACTTCACTCTGCCTACTAAAACTGACAATATTATTAACTCGCTTGATCATGTCATGGAAATCGGCGGTGATTATGGTGGCTAAAATACCTTCGACACCATCTTCTGCTAGCTTTCTACATGCTTTAATTAAATCATCTAAAGTTAAATCATTTTGGTTGAAATCAACCCCTGCATAGCCATTAACTTGAATATCAAAATATTTATTTTTCATGGTACTTCTTCTTAAATTCTGCTTAAATTTTTCTTAAATAATGCTTAGCTTACTCTTAAATTATTAAACCATTTATCTACAAAGCTTAGCGCTACCTTTGCTTGCTTACTCTTTCTAATAAATATTTAATCTTGGTATTGCGATATTCATTTAACTTGAGCATTTCAGAGTCATAAAGCGCCCCTGAAAATAATGACTGGAAACGTTTATTTAACTTTTCAGCCCGTACTAATAATTGCTCTAACTGGTCAATGGCGAACACTCTATCTTTTTCATTAAAACTGGTACTTTGCACTATGTCTTGTATCTTTCTAAAGCTTAAATAAAACTCTCGAAAATCAATCTGCATTTGATAATGAGCAAACTCTTGTTGGTTTTTCTTTGGCACAATTTTCTGTAATTGTGATTGCAAGCTTCTTACCGTCCTTAAGCTTTCATTTACATGGCGCTCTTTATCAGTTAATCCACTTTTACCTGAAAATGCTTTTGAGCCAACAGCCACAGATTCACGTAAACTTGAAGAGGTTAAAATAGCCCATAAGTTTTTGGCTTGCTGTGGTGATATGCCAAACCGTTGTTGTGCATATTGCTCAGAAAAATCTTTAGGCACAAAGGTCTGCTCTTGGTTTAGCGCGGCAATAAACCCCTTTACATTCATTCTATAGCCATCGTTTGGATAGGCATTTGGGTATACTTGTCGAAGTGGAAAAAGTTCAACTACTTCGCCAGGATGAAACCAGTTATATCCATATTGTCCTGATGTAGACCAAGACGTTAACACCATGCCTTTAAAGCCAGCCGCTCTAGCGTATGGAATATAATCTGCCTGATTATTCATATGTTTACTCCAAGAAGTTATATGATAATCATCTGGGCCAGAACGTATTGATGACGCGCCCCAAAACGTTAAGCCGTGTTTTTTAATAATTTCAACAGGGGTTGCGCCAAACTTGTCATTATCCCAACCATAGTTCCAATCAATATAGATAACATTTTTAGGCATATCGGCAATAGCTTCAGGGTGATGCAAAATCATATCTGCCCACAATAAAGGCGTTTTACCTTGTGCTGTTACAATTTCTGCTATCATCTTCATGTAGTTGACATAAAGTTTAGATTTACCTAACTCTTCGCCATCTTTACCCCATGCTTCTTTACAACGATTACAGTCTAAAATACGTGTTTCATCACCACCAATATGAACATATTGAGAGTTATGGGTGGATAACATATCAGCATAAAGTTCAGTAAATAGCTCTCGCGCTTCATTTAGTCTGGTTGGATCAATTTGTGAAAAATCCTTTTTATCTGCGCGCAAATAAGCATAACGCGGATGCATAAGCATGTATTCTGCATGACCTAGGTTTTGCTGCAATGGGATAACATCCAAACCTAAGCCTTCACTATGCTTAATAAAGTCTTTAAGTTCAGCTCGCGTATAAGCATAACGATTAGAAATAATACTATGTTGCTTATAGGGGTACGTCGCTTCCCATTCCATGATAATAGTATTAAAGCCTAAGTCAGCCACTTCTGTCGCTAAGGCTTTTAAACTTGGCATTGGCATCACTTGAACCCGAAGGTCTACATGGTAAGCAACTACTTTAAAGTCATCTTGAACAGTATGTTCCTTTGCCTCTGCGTTTGTAGCAACAAATACAAAAAACAATAGAAAAACAACCAAAAACACAAAAAATAGCAAAAAATCCATTTTCCTTTTGGCCATTGATTTTGGCTTTATGTTGTTGAAAATATTTTTGCCTATTGGCTCTGGCTTTCTGTTGTCGAAGATATTCATATAAGACTCTCTTGTAATGATTACTTAGTTTTCTCTTAACTAAGACAATTCATTTGTCACCGCAATTTGATTAATAAAAAGACGTTAATCAGGTAAAGAATTAACGTCTTTTTTCATTTATCAGGCAAACTAACTTTAATTTACCTGATTAATGTTTCTCTTTATCGATTAAAAATTAACTCTAACGCCTAAATAGTAACTTGGACCATATGATTGATAATCACGTTGACTACCTACTACCGGCATATCATGAACTACCGGTTCATTGGTTAAATTACGTCCTTGCAAAGTGACTCTGATATGTTTATTTACGCGATAGGTAGCACGAGCATCAACCACTGAGCTATCACCAATAATACGTAGTTGATTGTTACCAGCTAAAAAGTCTTTATGATAAGACGAGCGGTATTTATAAATACCTTGCAGTTCAAGTTTACCAATTTTGTAGAACAGCTGGCCTGAAGCTACTTGCTCTGAAAAGCCGCTCATACCCGCAGATGGGATTATTCCTTCATAGAAAGTACCATCCTTTTCTTGGTCACCAAGTCTAATATCATGAGTTTCATAATCATTTTTGGCATAGTTATAACCAATTTTCACCCCTAAACCAGCGAAAGGTTTTGGCAAGTATGAAAATACATGAGAAGCACTAAATTCAAGCCCGGTAAGTTTGCTTGTTTCATCTGTGGTTCTATCTTGGTTTACAGGAATAATAACCTCTTCACCATCAATGACATAAGTTTCATCAACAACCGTTGGAATCGTGCCACCTTCAAATATCTTATGATAAATTGCACCGGAAATCATAGTGTCATCGTTAGGATACCATTCAAGTGACAAATCAGCATTCCAAGCACGCAATGGCTCTAAACCTGGGCTACCTTTAGCGGTAACTGATTTAATAGCATCTTCGATCGTTTCAAATCCTAATTCTGTCGTGTCAGTAACAAAATCACGCCCAGAGCCGAGCTTACTTGGATCAGGTCTAGACATTGCTCGGTACACAGCACCACGTAAGAATAAGTCTTCTTGTAGCGCAAGGTTTAGGTTCACGCTAGGTAAAACATCAAAATGATCTTGTTCAAAGACAACTTCGCTATATTCACCCGTTGGCTCCAGTTCGATATTACCTTCATCACCTTTTTCCACCACGATATATTCATCGCGTAAACCTAGCGCATAATTTTTAGTTTTCACGAAACGAACACCAAAGTTACCTGCTAGTGGTAAACCAGCAATTTCCGTGACAAATTGCGCCATAACGTAAGCGGCTGCGGTATCTTCATCGACATCAACGTGAGCAGGACTGTGTAAATCGCCAGATGATGCAAGTGTTTCAGCGCCAGTATGTTCACGATATAAACATAAGGTATCAAAGGTTGCCCAACTGGTTATTTCAGCGCCCGATGCACCATCAAGAAAATCACCTTGTGGGAAATCTTGACGACAAGCTTCATTAACGCGGCGAAGTACTTCAAGGTCTTTTTCACCTGTCGTTTTTTCTCTGAATCTTTTTTGATCATAAGTTGTTTGAGCAATACGAATACCGGCATTAATCTCGGTAAAGAAGTCACCATCGATGTCGTATGAACCATCAAGAGTGAAGGCGTTTATTTCGTGCTCATTGACGCTTGAATCCTGCAGTAAGTATTGTGCACCGGTAAAGATACTGTGATCGTTAATATCAACAATGCTTGGGTCAAGATAAAATGAGGGTACGTCACCGACATGCTCATAAGCAAATGGCATAACATAACTAAACTCTGGGAAAGCTTCTTTTACCGGAGTATCATTACCGTAAATATCTTTCTGACCGACACGTAATCTTGAGCGGCGATCAAAATCAGAGCGGATAGTCCTCGAGTGTGAGATATCTGTAGTAAGTGATAAGCGATCGGTAGCATACCAGGTAGTTTCAAAGCCAGCACCTTGATACTCTTCCTCGCGCATAAAATAGCGATCTTGGGTTGAAACTGGGCTTGAGCCACTGAAAGATTGTAAAACACCGGCTTCATTGACATCAAAATCTGGACTCACTCTGCGCATATCTTCAAAATAAAGCTGATGTCTATCTTCGTTATAGGCACGTTCAGAGTATTGTAAATCTAAATTAAATTGTAAGTCGTTAGTAGGTATCCATTGCATGGCCGAGAAAATCGCATTACGTTCATCTTCTTCACCCTGTTGTACAATGCCATAAGAGTTAGGCACTAAATAGAAAGGCTGTTCTCTATTATCTTGATCAGGCCTAATGTCAGCGTCCTGGGTACATCGTTTATATCTATGTTCTCTATCTAACTCTGGTGTAACTGTTGAGTCACATGCACTCCAACCACTACTGCCATTCATTCTATCCTGTGGGTTAGACACTTCATATCGCTGTAGACCAACGGTTAAACCAAAGTCCCCCATAGCGCCCAAGTTAAATTGATCAACGTAAGAGATAGTCGCTTTGCTACCATAAGGGTCGGCATTATCCATATCGTCAGCACCAGGGCTATAACTGCCTGTAATCTCGGCCTGTATGCGTTGTTTTCCGTAATCAAGTGGGCGAACACTACCTATTTCAATAACGCCAGCAATACCACCTTCTACTAAGTCGGCACGTTGCGACTTATAAATTTTGATACTGTTAACTAGCTCAGATGGGAATTGACTAAAGTTTACCGTACGGTTACCTGTGCCATTAGTTGCGTCACGCCCGTTAAAACGTGTTGCGCTAAGTTTAGGACCAAGGCCACGCAGTGATATTTCAGTACCACCACCTTTTGCGCGAGTAACACCCGCACCAGTAATAGTGGCAAGTACATCACTTAACGAGGTAGCGGGTAAATTACCAATATCTTCAGTTGAGATAGCGTCAACAATAGCTGTTTCAAATTTCTTTACAGCAATAGACTCTTTGAGTACATTTCGAAAGCCTTCAACCGAAATCACCTCTGTTTCTGCTTTGTTATCTTCTTGCTGTTTCTCTATCTGCTGTTTGGTCTCTGTTTCTTTTGCATCAGCCTGCTGCTCTTGTGCAGCCATTGCTGAAGCGCTAAGTACAGGCAAAGCTAAAGCTAAGCACCAAACGGGTAATTTGCTTGTGGTATTTCTACTGGAAATACCTTTAGTTATTGAATCATTTAGTAATTTAAGTTTTGTATTTATAATTATATTCACTTTTATTCCCCTTCTCATGATTGTAGCAGCTATTATCGTTTGAGGAATCAACTTGAACTCACCTTAGTAAGTCTCCCTCAAGAGAACTCAAACGTTTGAGGTAAATTAGAACAATAAATAACTGATGTCAAGAAAATTAAGGGTTAGCTTGTACAAATAACAAACTAAATGTAACCAACTTTAACATCACCACAAACAAACCCATAATTAACAATACGTTACATACATCAACTTAAGGTAGTCAAGCAAGCCGATGCAAAATAACGCTATAAATTAATGGCTACTTAACAGATTTGTAATGACAACAAGGGCCAACTCACTCGTTTGTGTTGGAATGAATCAATTTATACTATTATATTATTATATTATCAACAGGGATGTTTATTTAATTGTTTTGCTTATCTTTTTTATAGAAAGTGACAACGTGTATTAAAGTAAAAACCTCACCAAACGGCCATGTATCCCAGAAAAAATGGGCCACAAGTAAATAACCATGTTAATAACTAAATTAATATAAACGAAAGTATGGGATGGACTTACTCTACAGATTGGCGTTAATTAAGTTCAATCATCAGGCAGAACTGATACTGACCAGCAACAACCTACACTTAAATCTACATTTATCCTGAATAAAAATACACAAAATCACCACTTAAAATACTCTTTATTCGAATATATCAACATTAAACCAAGTCAAAACGTCATCACATCAAACACATTATCTCTTATTTATCAGTTAGATAAATATATTCATCAATAAAAACCAAAATACTACTTGTATCAACTCAATCGTTTGAGGTAGTATTTTTAAACAGAATATTGAGATGTTGTCGATTCATTATTGAACAACACAAGCAAGCTACTTAGCGATTTAAGTGGCAATTTCCATCAAACATTGTAAAGAGGAAAGAGAATGAAACTAACATTTTTATATGCCGCGATTACGGCTGGACTACTGGCAACCGGTTGCTCATCTACTTCAGAAGCTGACAGCTCAGTTACTGGAGGTCCTGTTACGGTTAGTAACTGGCACAATACCAATGATGATTTTGGTGGATTAAAAAAAGTCACTTTTGCAGATGACGTCTATTTAGCAGTAAGTAAGTCAGGTCTTTATAACAAAGAGAAAACCTATGAAATGCCCGCAGGCTATCACTGGGCAAGCTTTGAAGAGTTAGAAGCAAGATTAAAAGAGTGGAAGGCTAAAAATGGCAGCCGTGCTTTAGGTAAATATAATTACCATGGCTTAGGCGGTTGGGATAAGTATGTATTTGATGGTGTGCACCGTCGCGACTTCATCTACGCCAACACCGCTCAAAATGAGCGAGTAGTCTACGCTGGCATTCCAGAAAACAAAACGACAATACATAAGTCTTCATGGGACGCTAACTATACCGATGATAATAAAACAACAGTCAAAAAGTGGGCTGGCTTCGTACTGATTAAAGATTAACCACAAACAAAAATAATAAAAAATACTTATAAGATAGGAAATGAGAAATAACTGGTATGATGTACATAGCAATTACTTCTCTATTTCATCAAACTGTTCAGTTACAGCTTAGGCTGTTTTGGGGAATAAAATGAAATTGAAATTATTAAATATAGCGATAACTGCGGGTTTGTTATCAGTAAGTGGTTATAGCCACTTAGCTTATGCAGATCTTGTTTCTACAGCTGATTGTGAATCAGCCAATACCGCTTCACCGGGTAGCTGTCTTACTGTTGCCCAATGGCACAATACCAACGATGGCTTTGGTGGCGTGAAAAAAGCTACTTTTGCTGATGATTTGTTTTTAGTGGTCAGTCAAACGGGTATTTACGATAAGTCAGCGACTTATGAGATGTTACCGGGTTATCATTGGGCGACAGAGACTGAGCTGGAAGACAGGCTCGTTCCGTATAGAAAAGAAATTGGTGATGATGCCATATTGGGATACAATTACTATAATTTAGGCGGCTGGACTAAATATACCTTTGAAGGTGTAGAGCGACGACACTTTCTTTATGCCGACTCTTCACTCACAGCAAAAACACTATATGCCGGTGTTGCTGAAAGATATAGCATACGATCAGACAGCGAGACGTACCCTGAATACGCAGCAAGCGACCCTGCAACAACCGCTGATTTATGGGCCGGTTTTGTATTGATTAAAGACGCCGTTATTGTCGACGCTGACGGTGATGGTGTTGCCGACAGTGTTGATGCTTTCCCCAATGATATTTCAGCAAGTATTGATACCGATAGCGATGGCAAACCGGACGACTTTAACGCCAACTGTGATGCTAGCTGTATAACAGCGTCTGGTTTAGAACTTGATTTGGACGATGATAATGACGGTTATACCGACATTGATGAAGTTGCTGCTGGCACCAACAGTTTAGATGATACTGCCATTCCAGCTGATAATGACGGTGACTTTATCTCTGATGTAACAGACCCTGATGATGATAATGATGGTGTTATTGATACTGAAGACGATTTTCCGTTTGATGATACTAAATCAGAACGCTTAGGTCCTGATATTACCGTACCCGCTGATATTACCGTAGCAGCTACAAACAGTGACGGCACGAGTGCTTCCGATGAGAGCATTATTGCTTTTTTAACTACTACCGCTATTGATGTAGAAGATGGTAGCGTCAACGTAAGCCATGATGCCCCTGATGTATTCCCTATCGGCCCAACCACCGTTACTTTTTCAGCAACTAATATCGCTGGTGTAACAGAGACTGTACAAGCCGTTATTACCATAGCGGATCAAACCGCGCCAGTATTAACAATTGATGGCGAAAGCGAAATTACTATCACCCTAAACGCTGACTATACCGAAGCAAGTTCTAGTGCTACGGATAATGTTGATGGCGATATTTCTGCTGATATTGTGGTCGCCGGTGATACGGTTGATACCAGTGTATTAAAAAGCTATAGCGTTACTTACAGTGTTAGTGATGCCGCTGGCAACGCAACTGAAGTGACACGCTTAGTCACCATAGAGCCTGGTGAAGCTACTTCAGTACCTGTTTCGCAATGGCATAATACCGGAGATGAATTTGGTGGTCTTAAAAAGGTAAGTTTTGCCGATGATATGTTCCTCGCGGTCAGTGACTCGGGCAATTACATCAAAGCCAATAGCTATGAAATGATCCCTGGATATCGCTGGGCAACTTTGGAAGAACTGGAAACAAGGCTTAATGCATATATAGAAGCCAATGGTACCGCTAGTTTGAACGTACGCCATTATCACAATCTAGGCGGCTGGGAAGCATATAACTTCCCAAATAAAGCAGGTGAAATGGTTGAGCGTCGTAACTTTACTTTTGCTAACTCACACCTTAATGAACGCGTAGTCTATGCGGGTATTCAAGAGGCTTCAACTTTAACCTATGATAAAAGCTGGAATACTGACTACACTGACGATAGCATCCTAGGTGTTTCACAATGGGCAGGTTTTGTCTTAATTAAAGGTGAAGGTGAGCCTGATGTACCTGCGCCTGTTGAAGAAAACGTAGCACCAACTGTAAGTTTGGCTGTTGCACAAAATGATATCACTACCAGTGTCATTGACTCACAAGCAGGTATTGTTACGGTAACTGCGGTAATTAACGATGTTAATGCGCTTGATAACCATAGTGTTACTTGGAACGTTGGCAGTACACCATTATTAGAGTTAAATAACGATGATACCGACACTACCTTTGAGTTTGACCCTAGCTTATTAGACGCTGGCTCTTATACACTAAGTGTTGATGTTAGTGAAAATAATACCAGTGAAACCTTTAGTGTATCTGTTAATGTTAATCTTGTTATTGAAGCTGCATTAGCGACTTTAAGCAGTGAAACAGATGCCGATAATGATGGTACTTCTGATGCAGATGAAGGTTATGGCGATACTGACCAAGATGGTATAGCTGATTATTTAGATGATGATAGTATTACCACTCGTCTACCTATCAGCAGTGAGCAGAAGTTACAAACGGTCAATGGCTTAGTGTTAAGCTTAGGTGATATTGTTCGTTCATCAGACGGTGCTACAAGTGCTGATGCCTCTATTAGCATTGCTGACATCACCACTAACGGTGGCGAAAATGGCAGTGAAGTTGATAATGCCGTAGACGCTAACTTTGCTGCGGTTTCAGACATCATTAACTTTAATGTTTCGGGTTTATCAACAGCTGGTGAAACAGTTGCCGTGGTAATCCCACTTAATGACGGGGTAACTATTCCAGAGCATGCTCTTTATAGAAAATATATTGCCAGCAAAGGTTGGTTTACTTTTATCGAAGATGAAAATAACTCGATTAAGAGTGCATTAAAAGATGAGCAAGGTAACTGCCCTGCACCGTTTGATTCAGCATATGTTGATGGATTAACCCTCGCTAATAACTGTATTCAATTGATGATTGAAGATGGTGGCGCGAATGATGCCGATGGCGTAGCTAATGCTGTTGTAAAAGACCCTGGTGTTTTAGTTACAGCTAATAACCAGCCGCCTGAAGTTGTGTTAGAAACGACTTATACCGTGGGTGAAGCAACTGAAATTAGTATTGATGCCTCTGCTACTACGGATGCTGAAAACGATAGCTTGAGCTATGTTTGGACGCAATCAAGTGGCACACCAGTAACACTTGTTGGCGCAGACAGTTCAATACTTAGCTTTACTGCCCCCGCTGTTGAGGCAACTGAAGAGTTAGCTTTTCAGTTAGTCGTAAGCGATGGTATCAGTAACTCATCATCAAATGTAAATGTTACCGTTACCCAAGCTAATGACGCTCCTACTGTAAGTATTGAGCAACATGCAGCCGCTTATAATGAGGCAGACTATGTTGCTTTAACAACATTAAGTGCTGATGCTAACGGCGATGATATCAGCTACCAATGGGTACAAGTATCGGGACCGACGGTTGCCATTTTTGATGCAACCAAAGCTAATATTAGCTTCCTTGCACCACTTGTATCTGCAGATGCTACCTTGGAATTTGAGGTCACTGCATCTGATGGTGTTGATTCATCTTCAGCAAACACCTCACTGACAGTGAAGGCAAAGCCAACTAAAGATAGCAGTGGTGGTAGTGTGAGCTGGATGTTGGTATTAATTACTCTAGGGGCATTAAGACGTAGACTATTTAAAAAGTAGTTAACATCATTACTCTTAAGTTAAGTAAATAATTAAAGCTAGAATACCAATCAAGCGCCCTTGTTACCCAAGGGCACTTTTTTTTATCTACCGAATGTACGGTATGCCATGAATGGCAATTACTTCTATAGTGTTTTCGCACCAGAGCGAGATAGAGTTGCAACTACTTTTGTCGCACTTCAAACTTGATACTAAGAGTTTTAACCCCAAAAACAGCCTATTAAATCTTCACTAACAATTTCGAACAACGACTCTAGATGTTGATTAATGCCATCAGGTTCATATTGTAGCCAGTTTGAATTCTGACGAGGCCAATATAATTTCCATACTTTATCTTTTTTAAAATACATAAATTTAGCAACTGAAATTTCTGTATTTTTAGTAGGGTCATCCCACCTTGGACGAACCTCCAAAAAGTATAACGTTTGATCTTCCATTCTATAATCAATATAGAGTTGTTCAGGTGGAAAAGGCTTGTTTTTATTAACACAGAATTGCTTTGCTGCTTTCTCTACTTTAAAAATCTCAAACTCACTAATTGCCATGAAACCCTCGAAACCAACGCCTCACGAAGAGGCAAATAATAGTTGGTTAAAATAAGCGACGCTGGAGCAAAAACCAACTGTTATTTATCCTTTTAAGTGACTTGTTACATTTTTCATACCATAATATATTACATATAGGTACTTATGGGGTTTTATATTATGGCTAAAAACACAAGCGTTACATTAGGCGATCATTTTGATCAGTTTATAAACCAGCAACTTAACACTGGTCGTTATGGCTCAGCAAGTGAAATTGTTAGAGCTGGATTAAGAGTGTTAGAAGATCAGGAAGCTAAACGTTTGAATTTACGCAATATGCTAATCCAAGGCGAACAAAGCGGTGTTGCCGATTACAGCTATGAAAATTTATTAACTGAGCTAGATAAAGATAGCCATTAATGAATAAATTTTTACTCTCTGCGAAAGCCAAAACAGATTTAATTAAAATAGCTAAATATACTCAATTAACTTGGGGAGTATCTCAACGAAACGATTACCTAAAAGTATTAGATAATACATTTCAGTTGTTAGCCACTGAACCAGAGTTAGGTCATAATTGCGATTACATTAGAGAAGACTACAGCAAATACCCACAAGCTAGTCATGTAATTTATTACAAAGAGCATAAAGATAATCAAATCCTTATAGTACGTATATTGCATAAAAGTATGGATATTAACTCCGCACTCTAGAAAAATATAAAGAAGGAACTAGAGCAACAAATACAAGTAATGGCCCTCCAACTATCAAAATATCAACTCATGTTCAGCCTGCTCTATGGAAGAGGCTTAAGAAAAGCCGAATTATTAAAGCTACACATAAAAGACATTGGCTTTGGCGGTAACTCTATATCCCATCATATGTAAGCGTCTAGGAACGACACCTATACACTTACATTTATTTGAAGTGAGCTATAGTCTATTAACTATGCACTTTTTTATTTTATTCAAATGAAGCATTACCTCATAATATTACTTTTAATGTCTTCAATTTCTGAAGCTGAAGATGAACCTATTAAGATCATTACTAACAACTGGGCTTCTCAACTGGTCGTTTCGCATATTTTGGGTGGTATTTATAAAAGCCAAGGGTTGAAAGTTAAATATGTTTCTTATCCAGGAGATGGGCAATGGTTTATTTTAAAACACAATATTGCGCATATTCAGGTAGAAGCTTGGCAAGGTACTCATGCTGAAAAATATCAACAATTATTTTCACAAGAGATGGTTGTTGATGCAGGTACTTATGACGTTATTACCCGGGAAGATTGGTGGTACCCTGACTATGTAGAAGAATTATGTCCAGGCCTACCCGATTGGCGGGCATTAAATCGCTGTTCAGCACTTTTTTCTCAAAAAGATAATTCCAATAAAGGGGTTTATTATGCTGGCCCGGTAGAGTGGGAAAAACCAGAGAAAGCTAAAGTACGTGCATTAGGTCTGAACTTTAAAATAATCAATACTTATACAGCTAAAGAGCTCTGGGGGAAACTAGACAGGGCTTATAAGAACAAGCAACCCATAGTATTGTTTAATTGGACCCCAAACTGGGTAGGTTCAATTTATAAAGGTAAGTTTGTAGAATTTCCAGAGTATCATAAAAAATGTGAAACACACCCTGGCTGGGGTATTAATCAAGATTTCCTACATGACTGTGGTAGCCCTAAGTCAGGCTGGCTTAAAAAAGTATCCTCTACCGAGTTCCCTAAAAAGTGGCCTTGTGCCTTTGAAATTCTAGAAAATATGAATTTCAATAATAATGAATTAGAGCAAATAGCAGCTTTAGTTGATATAAAAAACCTGACTCCATTCAATGCAGCCAATGTTTGGCTAAAGGACAATCAAACTAAGTGGCAAAATTGGTTACCCAATCAATGTCGATAAGTTAATAGCCAAATACTCTTCCTGCTTCATATAAATAAATTCCTTTCACTAGCTAAGACTCTGTATTATTTAGTCAGACAAGAGTGGGAACTAACTTAATGGACTTGGTATAAGCACCAACAAAAAGCAAAGCTTGCTCTTTGTTGGTATTAATTAGTGAGACTATATTATTTAGGTTTTGTTATATTTTGACAAAGAGTTTCTTTTTATATAACACATACAATAAGTACCATAAGACACTCCACGCACCTAATGCTTGGAAAACGTTGTGCCATTGCTCAGGTAATGGCGCATAGATGCCACCAAACAGTTTGTGCGATATTGGCCCAAATTTAATAAAATGATATAAGAAATAAACAGTTAACGAGTTCAAGCCAATTACTTTAAAGAAAAAGGCCCATTTTTGGTAACCTTTAACGTCAATAAGCCAATAGAAAATCGCCATTAACCAGATACTCAAGCCACTGGTTAATAGGACAAAAGAACTAGACCATAGCTTTTTATTAATGGGAAAATGAAGGCCCCATAATAAACCAATCGCCACAAGTCCTGCGCCAACAAAGAGTAGCGTTAGCGTTTTTTCATTACCTTTTTTACTCCCTTGTAAAACCTTGCCTGTCAAACAGCCAATAACAGTAATACAAAGTGATGGGAATTGTGTCAGTAGCCCTAATTCGTCATAAGTGCCATTAAGTAAACGCCCTGGTAATAATGCCCTATCGATCCAGCCGACAACATTACCCTCAAAAGATAAATCACCAGCGCCATACCCCGGAACAGGCACTAAGAAAAGAATAGCGTAATAAGATAGTAATATGCCTATTATCCAATAAAACTGCCCTCTGGCTGAATAGTTTAAGTAAAGCACTGCGCCAAGAAAAGAGGCTATACCAATACGTCCTAATACACTGACAAAACGGATTTCTGAAGGGTCAAAAATTGGCGTTGCGGTATTTTTAATAAGAATACCTAAACCGATCATAATCAACATTCTGATCGCTACTTTCTTATAAAGCACAGCTTTGCTTAAGCCTCTCTCAATAGCAATTTTCAATGAAAAAGACATCGATACGCCAGTAATGAACAGAAACAATGGCATAATAAGATCCCAAAAAACAAAACCATGCCAAGGTACGTGCTTAAGTTGCCCAGCCATTACATCAACCCAAGCAAGTCCGGTGATGCCTTTCATTGCTAAAAATACAGCAGCCCCGCCAGCAATAAAAAACATATCAAAGCCCCTTAAGGCATCGATAGATAATAAGCGGTTATTTTTTTGTTCTGTCATCTGATATTACCTTGTTGATATTACTGAGATTAGACCTTTAATTTAATATTCATTTTACCCAGTAGTCCGGTTAAATAGATCACCAAATAAGCAAAGAGTAATGATTTCACTATGCCCACATAACCCGTGGTCAAATACTCTGGTAGTTTAAGCGCTAACAAAGCAATAACAGGATAAAGAATATAAGGTAATAAATAACACGTTAGCGTACTCGTACCTGCAGTTGCGATAGGATCAGCCCATTTTTTACATTGAAACTTATCAACAACAATATAAAAAATAGCTAGACCGATAAATCCTATGCCAGCACAAATACCGGTAAAAGAAGGCGTAGATCTAATCTTTGAAATGCCGCCCCAGTAAGGCTTGAGTAAGAAGCCATAAATCAGTGAAATAGCACCTAAAGCCAATAGAATGTATAAAAACCATTGCTGTTGTCCGTTTTTGCTTAAGCGTAAATAAATCACTGTTGCCAGTACACCAGACATCACTAACGCATATCTTGAAGCACTCACGATAAAGTCTATTGCTGGACGTCCCTCACCTAGCGCTGGAGCTCCCTGTATAAAGGCGCCAAACTCCTGAACATTAAAAAAGTGCAATAAAACCACAGTGACTGCTAGCAATGCAATACGCTGCCCGATAACCAAGTAAAGTAGTGCACTAACAAGATACGCCCAGCCAATTACACCTAAAATTCCCCACCAATGTATTTTCATCCAGTGTGGATTATCAGTTGATCCGCCTTGATAGGTTATAGCTAACGTAGCAAGCAAGGCTATACCAGTAAACTGCAGCAACTTAACCTGCTTTTGACTAAGAGCAGTAAGAGAGCGATAGTGCATCCAAACTAAAAATATACCTACCGCCATTAATATTTTCCAAAGGTGTTTATCAATGGCAAGTAAATCAACATTAAGGTATTTATAGTTAACCATAAATAAGCCCATAACAACGAGGGCGATAGTTCGAATACCAATATTTTTGATAATACTTACCATGCCACTTTTATTTTCAAGACTACGGTTAATGGCAAGCGGTATAGATAAACCAACGATAAAAAGAAATATCGGAAAAATAGCATCGGCAAAACCAAGGCCATCTACATTCATCTTCACGTGCCTAAGCCATGAAGGAACATTAGTTAAAGTCCATAGATCGTTGACAAATATCATAAAGAACATCGTCACTGCTCTGAAAACATCGATAGAATCTATTCGACTGCTAGCAGAAAAATTATTGTTACTCATCATTGACACCCTTAGTAAATAGCTTTGTTCGCTTGCTTTTTTAGTTATAGTCTTAACATGCAACTCAAACGTTTGAGTTAGGCTACACAAGCCAGCAACAGGTGTCAACATCTAATTAACAATAGGTAACACATAGTCACGACTAAGGTAATTTAACCAAGTATTTAAACTGTGTTTAACGATATTTGTGTTCAAGCCCTACTGTTTTATTATTCCCTGCCATAACCACTGCCTTGGTTATACCTTGCTTAAAAAGTACTGATGATGAATAAAAGGATGTCAAGCAGTACATGCATTTTACAGCGTTGAAAAGTAGAGTCTGTAATTGAATTAGGGGGTTTCAGAAAAGTAGTGCATATATGACACGGCCAAGATGCTCGCTAGTTTTGATCTGATCACTACATGCTCTACATGCTCTACATGCTCTACATGCTCTACATGCTCTACATGTCCAATTTATAATGATCTGGCCGTGGTACTTAAGATGTCGAGTTCAAGAATAATTACATTTTGTGCACGAACAATCCAAAGGTAAAACGTTAAGGTAAAGGTCGATAAAGAGGATGTGAAAAGCAGTTGTTGCCATGGGTTACCTGGGATTTTTCTTTGGTCTTCAGGTTGATTTTATACAAGTTAATAATACACTCCCCCTTTCCAAGGTTATTGCCATCACCTATATCCATGTCAGGAGTGGTTGCGGAATAAATGACAAACTGATTATCCAAAGAAAATGATGAAGTCATCTCTGTAATTTTTGGGGTATTTGTCAGATTTATCATTTTTCCAGACTTGATATCTATTACATAAATATCTTTGTTAAGCGTGACAGTAAGTGTTTTCATATCTTTGGATACATCAGGGAAAATTCCTGTAGCGCTCAAAGATTCTGTCGACATACCTTTAACAAAAACGAAAGGTTGAACGTTTGAACCGTCTGCATTCATTACATAAGTATTCTCAAATGTTGGTGAGGAATTTTTATGATTCAGCCCATTATTTCTCTTCGAGAAAAACATTATGCGTCCATCTGTCAATACATCGGGAAAGAAATCCCAAGCTTTATTACTGGTTAAGTTTGTTAAATCATCGACACTTTTTACGCCATAGATTTCGGCGTTCTTATCAATATTTTTTAAAACAAAAATTAATCCTTGCTCGGGATGCCAATCTAAAACCCCCTCTGGCGTATCACCTGCGGGTTCAATAATTAATTCTAAATCAGAACCATCAGGATTAATTTTATAGGTGCCAGCTTTTCCATTTACAGTTCCAGTAAAGGCAATTCGCTGGCCGTCCGGTCGCCAAACCGTCCTGCGAACTAACCCACTTTGCTGATCTTCAATATGAATGACTTTTTTTGTCTCGCCCGTTTTGTCATTCAACAGCAGCAGTTCCATATTTCTTTCATCAAACACGCCCAAGTTAAAACCTGGCAGGTTAGTTTTATGGACTGCATTCTTTATATCCAACTCTGTAACAGGGTTAGGTAGTTCGTTTTCAGTATCCACACTACAAGCAGTAATGGTGAACAGACATGCTGTTAATAATATAGACCTAAATGCTGACATAGTTAATACCCTAATATGACAATATAAAAAACTTGAAGTTAAGACATTTGAAAAAAGGCAGGGTTGTGCGAGACAATCAAACAATCTAAAGAATACTGCAACCTATATAAGATTAGTTTTATTTACCTACACCGTCAATATACTTACGGCTAGGTTCATTACGGCTGAACGGCTAGCCTATTTTATTCCTATACTCCACCAGAGTTGAGCCATATTCGTCATCAAGCCCTGCTATCTCTAGCTTGAATCATAACCTGTCAATGCTGGCAAGGTTTAGTGCTTTAATCGTTATGCTGCTATATATCACTCTTACCGGAACTATAACCTTAGCCCTGAGCTTAGTCCTGATCTTTACTTATGGATTATGAATAAGTTAGGCAGTAAAGATAAAATAAACCCTAGCCTTGTTACACTATCCAAGAAATCCCAACTAAAATTACTTTAGATAACTTAGTTAACTCAATCAGCAATTTATTCGTGAGCTGCATTTATATGAAATACAAATATCACAATATATTTATCAATCTATTATTGCTACTGAGCACTTACCATTTTAGCGTACTGGCTAATACTCAAGATGAAATAAAACAAAATATATTACAAGTTCGTAAGCTTCTTGGCAGTGAGCCTAAAGCGATTCCAACAAAAGTAGCATTAATTAGAAAACAGTATAAAAAAGAACTAACCACCGTCAACAGAGCACAACTAATCAACTATGAATCATTTGGATTTATTCATACTGGTCAGTATCAACTCGCCTTAGAAAAAATTGAAGAACTTAACGAACTAGATAGGTCTGAAATCAATGACTTTGATGGGTTAATTAATGGTACTAAAGGTATTATCTATCGACATATGGGCCAAGGGGATGATGCTTTAAAGTACTTTTTATTAGCTTATCAATCGGTTAAAGAAAAACCCAATAAAGAAAACAAAATCACTTTAGAAAATAACATTGGTTACACCTCCGTGCAGCTAGGGTTTTATCAACAAGCGTTACCCTTTCTAAAAAGAGTATTGGCTCAACGGTTGAAGCAGAATACTCCTAACACCCCAAAGTTTTTGGCAATGGCTTATAATAATTTAGGTGAAGCATTATTTCATTTAAAACAAGTTAAACAAGCACAAGAATACCACCAAAAGGCATTAACCATTCGGCTTGAACATAACTTAACTTTTCACTTGTCGTATTCTTACCATAATTTAGCATTGATTTACCATCAGCAAGAAAAATACCAGCAAGCCAAGGCATACCTAGGAAAGGCAATCGCGATAAGGAGAGATAATAACTACATATTAGGAGAATTGGAGAGCCAGCTCGTCCTAGCTAAGATTTATCAAGAAGCTCAAGAAAATAATAAATTTATTAGCTTAGCCACTAATATCATTACGACGGCAAAAAAAGAAAATCAACTCAAGGTATTAGCTGAAATCTATCAAGTTCAGAGTCATTATTATCAGTCAGCAGGTCAATATAAAAAGGCATTAAGCACATTTAAGCTTTATCATAATACTCTTGAAGGCGTAAAAATAAAAAAGACCGATACTCATCTCGCTCAATACCTGACAAAATCGAGCACCGTAGCCAAAGAGGTTAATATAATACAATTAGAAAAAGAAAATGAAATTAAACAACTGGCAGTAGCCAATCAACAGAAAATATCGGTAATTATCATTATCTCAGCCACAGTAATAGTATCAACTCTCAGCTTGTTTATATGGCTAATTTGGTTAAATAGAAAAAAAATTCAAACCATAAATTTATACCTTAGTTCAACACTCGATGAATTAAAAAGTACACAGGAAAAGTTAATTGAGTCGGAAAAAATGTCAGCCATCACAACGCTAGTTTCAGGGATGGCACACCAAATAAACACCCCTTTGGGTATCGGGGTAACTGCTACGTCGGTAATCAATGAAAAAGTTATTGCGCTTGCCGAGGCCGTTGAGCAAGGAACAATAAAACGTACAACGATGAAATCTATGCTTAATGATGTTATCGACGCAAGCCAATTAACCTTAAGCAATTTAAACAAAACAGCTTCTTTAGTAACACAATTTAAGATGGTTTCAAGCCAATTGGAAGGTGATACACAGCAACAATTTGAGCTGTTAACGCTTATCACCAAGCAATCAATACTACTAAACGAACAACTTAAACATAACAGCTGTACGATTAATGTTCATGGCACTAAGGTTGACATAACAAGTTATCCAAACGCCTTAAACAAAGTTTTATCACAGCTGATTTCAAACTCTGTAGAACATGGTTTTAGTGAACAAGAAATTCAAACCATTGATATTGAGATAAAAGCATTATCAGAAACAGTGATGATTATTTATCAAGATAATGGCAAAGGCATTGATAGTGAGCAAATCAGTAAAATCTTCACTCCTTTTTATACCAGTAAAATGACAGGTGAGCGTCTAGGTCTTGGTTTGAGTATTGTTTATAACCTGATTGTACATCTGATGCAGGGAAAAATAACTGTAGAACCATCAACAGATAAAGGTATTAGTTTCCTAATTGAATTACCTTTGCAATTAGAAAAAATAACCGGTTAGTTTAACATTTGAATAAATGTAGTAAGTTGTTGTACTTGCCAGGGCTAGTGTTAGGGCAGTCATCAACTGTAGAGGTTTTTGTGGCTGTAGCAGATATTGTGTACTGAGCAATTTTGTTAATAGTTGAGCGAACAATCAGTATTAAAAAGCGTCCCTGCTTTCGGTTATAAATACTATCTATTTACCCGTATCAATTTCTCTTACAGAAAAGTACTTATATTCCGCCCTTTCAATACCGGTATTTCGTATAAGTGCAACACCGCCGCCTGTAGTTATGATGTGATTATCAGGATAAGAACAGCCACTAACACCCTTTTTGACATGCCAGCTACCATCATCAATCATCTCACCTACCAAGGTCCAATTGCCGCCATTGCTGACATCCCCACCAGAGGTATTATCAATGTATAGCTCTAATTTAACCTGACTGTCGTTGTTAATATTATAAGCGATAAACTTCATACCCAACCACTGCTCAGAAGGCAGCTTCCTATCAGAATAAAGCTTTGTACGTTGAGCAGAAGCACCCTTTGAATGTTTTAACTCTTTATAAAAATCCATGTGGCCATCATGTCTAAGGCGAGCATAATAAGTCGTCGCATCACAATAATCACCAGAGCGACTATGACCATTAGGGCCACTTCTTAAACCTATGACTAAACCACCATTACTGGCACCATCATTACCGATACGTTTATAATAAACGGTTGCTTCGACATTTTTAAAAAACTGAGCAGGGTTCTCTTCATCGGAGCCAGAGTAAGGATTGATATAGATACGGGGTTGATTACCACCACCCATAGCTAAAACTCCCTTGCCATCGATGTTTAAATCAGTATCGCCTCTTTTTTGAGACCAGCCAGTCGAGTCATAAGAATCTCGACCATGTCTGACCGTTCTGTCGTGACCATTACTCCAGTGAGTAGATTGCCAATCAGTAAAGCCCACTGCTGTTGGGTAAAGTTTAGTGATACCAAATGAATCACTGGTTGCGCTTGCCAAATCAACAGGGGGTTGATATGCGCTTTGAACTGTATCTACTGAGGTACTCGCTCCACAAGCCAAGAGGTTCAAACTCAAGGTTAAAAGCACAACATTTTTAATGATAATATTTTTCATATTCACTCCTGATAGGTACTAGTGAGTAACTTCAACTTTAAGAGGTGATTTGAGTTTCATTGCAAACTCGCTAAGGTACTCTTGCCACGCTTTCTCTGAGCTAAACTGTTTACTCTTGTGCCAAGCAAAGCCCGCATAATAAACAATACGTTTATCAATTGATTTTAAGTTAACAAAGAGGTGTTCGCCCGGTTTACCTTTAACTTTGATTTGTTGATGACCACTGATATATTTTGGCTCAGCAACAATGGCTAAACCAAGCTCCGAGTCTTGCTGTTTACGCCATGAGCTAAAGTAGCCAGCATTCTCCTTGGTTGTTATACGCAGTGAGTTTTTATCTAAAGAAAGTCCTGCAACAATTTCAACATCTTGATCAAATGTCAATTCATAGCGAGTTAAATTACTGCCCTTATCGAGTGATATGCGTTTTACTTCCTTGACGATTTTGCTACCTGTATTCCAAGGAGAATAGTCAAGCTCGAAACTGGTTCGTATAGCCCCGGTAGTGCTAGTTTTGTAATCTCTAAAGTTACCACTAACGAATAAGTTTCCTTGATGAAGACTACCAGTTCCGCCACATCCTAAGGAGCTACCAACATGGTAATTATCTAAACCCTCACCAGTATCTTTGTGATAATCACCGGTGCCATCGGCATATTTTTTATACCATTTATTTAATATCGGGTATTCAACACGTTTTAACCAGCAGTCAATGCCACTAGAAATGATGCCGCCTCTTTTTCCCTCATCAACCAGTTTACGAGCCTTAGGGCCATACATTCTGAAAGCAACCCGATCATTTTCCCAAGCATAATCATCTATTCTCTCAGGTACAAAACGAGAATAACTAACAATAGGATCCGTAATGCCCGCTAAGCGCTTTTTGTTAAGGGAAAATTGAAACTGTTGTGAGCTGTTTTCTGACATATCAACTTGAAAAATGAGACTATCGATTACGCCGTCATAGTTAGTATCGATGAGTTGATAGGTAAGCGCTTCATTGCTTGCCATATTTTTCACCACAATATGTGACCAAGATTTAGGGTTATTAAAAGCTAAACGCTCAAGAGAAACACTTACTGTTTCATTTGTTCTTTTAATAGCTAAATCATTATAGACAGTTATTTTTATCTGTTTATCACTGCTATTTTTCTTATCAAGAGCAATAACTTCATGGCTCTGTGCGAAATAACTTGTTAATAAACAAGTTAATAAAGTAAATAACGCTACCTTTTGAGGCGTTTTTTTAGGCATTAGCAACTTTTGAACTATAGTGTGTTTCATCATTATTTCCCTAAAGCCGTTTTCATTTGCTCAAGTATAATGTCATTAGCAGCAATCATATGCTCTGTAGTACCCGCTTTATGCCATTCGGTGATCCTGTCTTGGTGATAAAATGGCTCAGGTGTTAAAATTGTATTTTCTAATGAAGCAAGAATTATCGCATAATGCAGGTTGTCATCTGACGCTAACAGTAGCTCAGCCTTGTACATACTAAAAAGTTTATTTTGTTCATTTATCGTCTTTATATATTGTGGATGATTAAAATTATCCGCATCATTTTTTGCTAGAATTTCTTTCACCACGCGACCCGAGCCACCATTGTTACTTGGTGCTTTTGCGCCTAATAACATGCTGATAGTTGCCGCTAAATCAGTATGTTCAAAATAAGGTAAAGTGCGCTGCTTAGCAATGCCCTTGCCGGCAAATACCATAGGGGTTGCCCAGCTGTCTTCATCAAACAATGGATGCCAGCCGATGTTACTTTGACCATGATCAGAGGTGGCAATAAGCACCGTATCATCCCACTTACCTGACTCTTTCAAATGACGAACAAATCTTCCTAATAGCTTATCCGCATTTTCGATGCCTTCAACATAAGGAGAGCCTTTACCAAATACATCTTCATAGAAGGCTTGATCTGGTGTTGCTGAGTTAACAGAGCGACCTAATTCTCCAGGAGACTGCAGATGAACACGCATAAAGGCAGGTTGTTGTTGGTCTAGAATATTGATCGCATTATCAACTACCTGCTCATCAGTTAACTTACCATCCATTATTGAGGTATCAAAACCACGGGAGACACTGCGATATGCTGCGGTATTAACAACAAAGGCTGTTGTTAAGTTGCTTGGCAAGCTTTCTTGTAATAGCTTGTTTTCAGGTTTAATAAATACCGTACCTGAATGCAGTACCGGGTTAGGAAAAGAACAACTATTATATTTTGAATAATCACCAACCGTTGGGTGATGAGGCAATAGCACGTAAGATTTTTCAATAAAGGTGCCTTGCTGTATTAATGCCTTGAAATTTGGCATCTTCACTTTTTCTGGTGCTTGCCAATGCAAACCGTCTATCATAAATAAAATGACATGTTTTGGTGTTTTAGCCATAGCGCTAGTGGTTACTCCAAGCAATAAAATAAAGAATGAAGACTTGATGATATTAAAATTCATAGGTTTGCCTTTCTTTTAGTTTCTATAACCGCTCCACTTGAATATGCGCTTTCATGGCACTTTGAAGTTGAGCGGCTATATACAGTGGTTATTGCTTTAATAGACGATATACTTCCGTGCCTGCTAATAAGAATGCGCCTGGACCATAAGGTTCGGTATCTTCTCTTTTCACTTTATCAGCACCAACACCAACAGGTTGCACGTAACCAAGCTTGCCATCGGTTTCTATAGAAGAAACCAGTAAATCCCAAGCTCTAAATACATGAGGAGCAAATTCTTCTTCGTCTAATAAACCATTGTTAATTCCCCAAGCTAAGGCGTAAGCAAAAAATGCGGTGCCGCTGGTTTCTTTAACATTAACTACATCTTTATCAAGTAGGCTGGCATACCAGTAGCCTTCAGGTGATTGCAGTTTAATAAGGCTTTTAGACATTTTCTGTAATACACCTTCATAAAATGCTCTTCTGCTATCATCTTTTGGCATAGCTTCAAGTACTTTAACTAAGCCGCCAACAACCCAGCCATTACCGCGTGACCAAAAATCTTTTTTATTGTTTAGCGTTCTTTTGTCAAACCAAGTATCATCGCGGAAAAATAAATCTTCCTCTGGGTCATAAAGGTAGTTATAAGTTTCACGCCATAACTTATCCATCAAGTCGAGATATTTTGGGTCTCCAGTGGCTTTACTCATTTGCGCATAAGCAGGCGGTGCCATAAATAAAGAGTCAGCCCAGCTCCAAGCGTTAAGGTAATTTCGATTGACGTTTTTCCACCTCAAGTCGTTTTCTCTAGGTTTTTTATGAAACATAAACTCCATTTGATATAGCGTTTTATCAATATAAGCAGGGTTAGGGTTTATTTCATAAAGGTCTATGTAGGTTTGCGAAATAACAAAATGATCCGCACTGTAAGGATGTGGGAATAATTTCCACTGCATAGATTCACCCATATCTAACATGGCATCGAGATATTTTTGTTGTGGTTTTAACTTATAAAAAGCCATCAACCCCGTATAAAAAGTACCTTGCTCCCACAAATATGCAGCTTTATGACCTGGATTTTTTAACTGCCACTGGGCAACATTATCCATGTGTTTTATTACACTAGCTTTAGATACATTGTCCCCTGGCTCTGCATTGGTAGTTGAAGAACAGGCCATGGTTGTGAAAAGCAACACTATGGTTATAAGCAAAAAGTTAATAGCTTTCATCGATGTACACTCCTAAATTAGTCTTTCTTAAGACATGAATACATCACATATTCATGTCTATTAATCATTCGTTATTCAACGCCACATGTTTTGAGCGTTTCAAGTGTATGGATAACACCACGAAGCTCTGCTAAACCTTTCATACGGCCAGCAAATGAATAGCCCGGATTGATATTGGTTTTGCCAATTTCATCACCTAACAAATGACCATGGTCAGGTCTCATGGCAATATTGGTATTGCCTTTTCCTAACTGTTTACGAAGTTGCTCTTCTGCCAATAAGGCTTGAATTAGGCCAACCATATCGTTGTCGCCATCAAGGTGTTCTGACTCACAGAAAGACCCATCAGCATCGCGCGTTACATTACGTAGATGAACAAAATGAATTTTATTGCCAAATTCTTTAACCATGCCAACTAAGTTGTTATCAGCTCGAACACCAAACGAACCAGCACAAAGGGTCAGTCCATTTGCAGTACTTGGTACAGCATCAAATAAAGCCCTAACATCATCAGCCGTTGAAACAACACGTGGTAAGCCGAACAAAGAAAACGGTGGATCGTCTGGATGAATACACATATTCACCCCAGCAGCTTCAGCAACCGGGATTATCTCACTCAAAAACTCTATTAAGTTTTCACGGAACTGCTCAGTACCTAATTGAATAAACTCAGTAATAGCTCTAAGAATACCTTGTCGATCGTAAGAGCCTTCACCACCTGGTAAGCCGGCAATAATATTTTTTTCTAACAAGTCTTTTTCAAGCTCAGACATAGCATCGAAACGCTGTTTCGCTGTTGCTAATATATCGGCGTCATAATCTTTCGCGGCATTTTCACGTTTTAAATAATAAACATCGTATGCGGCAAAATCTGACATTTCAAAGCGTAACGCTTTTGATTTATTAGGTAGGTCATACAATAGGTTAGTACGTGTCCAATCAACCACTGGCATAAAGTTGTAACACACAGTTTTAAGACCAGCTTTACCGACATTTATTAGAGATTGCTTATAGTTGTCAATATGACGTCGGTAATCTTTACTACGGGTTTTGATATCGTTATGCAGTGGAATACTTTCAATTACTGACCATTCAAGCCCTACAGATTCGATGCAAGCTTTACGCTCTAGAATGTCGTCTAATGTCCAAACTTCGCCTGTTGGCACTTGATGTAACGAAGTTACAACGCCTGATGCCCCTGCTTGTAAAATATTATTTAATGAAACCGAATCATTCGGTCCATACCAGCGCCATGTTTCTTGCATAACAACCTCTTTTCTGAAAATGTAGATTTGTAGCTAATAAATGCATTAGCACAAAGTGTTTGAGAATAAGGGTGTTAGTACTAACACCCTATGAAAACTGTAAAGTGAGTTAATCGAGCATATTAGGTAACGTCATCGATAATGCGGGTACAAAAGTGACCAACATCAGTACAGCCACCATCACAATATAAAATGGCAACATGGCTTTTACTGTTCGACCAATAGAGACTTTACCAATTGAGCAACCAACCAAAAGTGACGTACCTACTGGCGGCGTACAGACGCCAATACCCAGGTTTATCAGCATGATCACACCAAAGTGAATAGGGTTGATACCTAGCGCCGTTGCAATAGGTAATAACATTGGAGTCAGTAATAAGATCAACACGCCCATATCCATTAACATACCTAATAGAAGCAGTAATAAATTAATTGCTAACATGGCAACAATGGGGTTGGAAGATAGAGATAAAATCAAATCAGACAACATGGTGGGGACATTTAAAAAACCCAATAAAAAAGCAAAGGCTGATGAGGTCATGATGATTGCCATAACGGTTGCCAAGGTACTCATCGACATTCTAAGCACTGAAACAAATTTACCCAAGGTCATGGTTTTATAAATAAATACAGTTACTAACAAAGCATATACTGTGGCTACCGCAGCAGATTCTGTTGCAGTAAAAATACCAAAGACAATACCGCCAATAATAATAGCAATGGTAAACAAGCCTATAGAAGCATCTAATCCAACTTTAATCGACTCTTTAAAACTATACTTCTCGCCCGTTGGGTGACCTTGCTTAATCGCTAATATCCAACAAAGTACCATTAACGAGCCGCCTAACATAAAGCCAGGTACATAACCGGCAAAGAAAAGTTTCTCTATTGATAAGCCGCCAGCAGCAAGGGCAAAATAAATCATATTTTGACTTGGTGGGATCAAAACACCTTGTACTGATGATGATATGGTAACCGCAACAGAATACTCTGGAGTATGCCCACGTTTAACCATGGAAGGGACAAGGAATGAACCTATTGAGGCAACATCTGCAACTGATGAGCCTGAGATACCGCCGAACATAGAACTTGAAACAATATTGGCTTGTGCCAAACCGCCGCGCATTCGCCCTACTAAGGTATCGGCAAAGCGAACAAGCTTGTCTGAAATACCGCCCTCACCCATCAATTGGCCTGCTAGGATAAAAAATGGTACCGCCATAAAGGTAAAACTGTTAAGCCCGTTAACCATTTTATGGGCGAGCACCATAGTGGGAATATCTAAGTAAAAAAAGGTCACGAGTGAAGACAAACCTAAAGCAAAGGCAATAGGAATGCGCAAAAACATTAGCGCGATAAAGCCGCCTAATAAAATACAAATGGCTATTGATTGTTGTTCCATAATGTAATTACCTACTTAATACTGGCTTTTAACGGCTTCACTGCTGTCATCGTTAAAACGATCTAACAACAAATTACCAATTGAATTAATTGCCATTAATGCCGATGCAGCCATTGCGGCAAAGTACAATAATGACCGAAGAAGCCCTGAAGCAGGCAAGGTTTGATCGTCAACCATAGTGATTAACAAATCAGAATTTAACAGGATATTCACCGCAAACACTGTGATTAAAAGCTGAATGACGATATTTAACCAATATTGACCACACGGCGACAAATGTTCATAAATAACATCTATTGCCATATGCGTGTGCCGATATACTGCTGTCGCCACCGACAACCAACCAAACCAAACTAAAATAACAATGGCAACTTCTTCAGACCAACTAATGGGGGCATTGAGTAAATAACGAAAGCCAACAGAAACAACAATAATTAACACCATGGCAACCAATAACAGGCTGCAAAGTGATTCTACAAAGTGATTTATCGTTTCAAGGAACGAACGTAAGTAGTTAGCGAATTTGTTCATTACTTAACTCCTTGAATGCGTTCAATATAGCTAGTCAGCATAGGGAATTCTTCATAAATGGGCTGCATCGCCTGACGAAAAGGGGCATTATCAATACTAGTAATATTGACGCCTTGTTCTAATAAATGTGCCTTAGCATCCAAATTCGCCTGTAACATCAGTTGTCGCTCAAAAATGGCCATTTCAGCCGCAGCTTCACTGATTGCTTGTTGATACTCTTCTGGTAATGATTGGAATTTTTTCAAATTCATCAACAACATGGCTGGAGGACTCATATGGTTATCTTCAACATAGTTACCTGCCACTTCATAATGTCCTGTGGTTGCGTAGCTAACAAAATCATTTTCAGCACCATCAACAATGCCTGTTTGAATAGCAGAATACACTTCACCAAAGTTCATCGGGGTTGGTACAGCGCCTAATAGCTCAATCATGCGTATCATTATTTGTGCTGGCTGAACACGAATTTTTAAGCCCTTCATGTCCTCTATGCTAGTTATAGGACGGTCAGCACGGGTGTAAAATGATCGTACTCCTGACTCTAAAAAATCAAAGCCGATTAAGCCAACATCATGTAATTCATTGCGAATATCTATACCAACATCACCATCAAGCACTTGATATTTATGTTGGTGATCTCTAAATATATAAGGCAAATTTAATACGCCAACACTTGGGCTGACATTAGCCATGACAACAGCATTAGTACGGGTAAAGTCGATAATACCTAAACGGGTTTGTTCTATAGTTTCTACTTGTTGACCTAACTGGCCGCTGGCATATACTTTGACAATCACTTTACCATGGGTTTTTTCAGCAACTAACTCGGCAAATTTATGCATAGCGACAGTTACTGGGTTAGTCTCAACTAAGTTTTCCGCCAACCTTAAAACAATGGTTCCCTGTTGCTGTTTTGATGTAAAAAGGGTGCCATGAATTGCCATGGTTGAAGTTGTGATCAAAGCAATAATCACTAGTGCTTTGAAAAGAAAATATTTTCCCATAAGATAATTCAACCTCTAGTTAGTATTGCGCCACTTGGTCATGTTCAACAAACTCTTGGTAGCGCAATTTATTCACAATAGCCCCTTTATGTTGCACAACAAAGGCGGCAATTTTAGCTGCATTATCTAAAGACTCGGCTCGGCTTTTTCCGACAATGCGTGAAGCTAGATATGTGCCCGCAAAAGAATCTCCTGCTGCTGTTGAGTCAACCTGATTTTCTGCCGGGGTAAAAGGTAAGTGACTAAAAGAGTCATTTCCCCCGTAACAACAAACACCTTGCTCACCACATTTTACTACTGACTCACGTACTCCAAAGGCTTGTAGCTGCTCTCGAACTTCTTGCGGTTTAGTTTGTTTAAATAACACGTTATGTTCATCTAGACCTGGTAAAGCAATATCACAGCATTGATAAGCACTTTCCAGCCAAAACTTTGCATGCTCTTCACTTTGCCACATACTGGCTCGATAGTTTGGGTCAAAGGCAATTTTTGCTCCTTGACTCCGTAAGCTTTGTATCAGCTCAAGTAAGGATTTTTTATCATTGTCATTTAGAATGGCTAAAGAGATCCCTGAAAAGTATACATAATCAAAATAAGGAATGGCTTCTTCACCACCTACCACCTCTAAGGCTTGCATGAGGTGAGTTGCTGCTGAGTTTTTGCGCCAGTAAGAAAAAGAGCGTTCACCCTCATCATCAGTTGATATAATATAAATTCCTGGTTGTGCCTGCTCTACTTTCATCACCAGAGAATGATCAATATTTTCACTGCCCCACTGTTTTAGCATTTCTTCACTAATACTATCAGTACCTACAGCGGTTAAATAGGAGACGTTAAGTAGTGGTTGCCAGCGTTTTGCATATACGGCACAGTTATAACTATCTCCAGCAAATGCTTTAGTAAAACCATTATTAGGCTGAGTATTTAACTCCATCATGCACTCACCAATCACTAAAAGAGAACTCATTTATACTGCCCTCATACTAGTTAGGATATTTGATATTTCGTGCGTTTGATGTTGATTGAACATTTGATAAGCCTTTTTAATATCGTCTATAAATTGCTTATTATTTTGCAGCTGTTTAGGAAAAACTTGCCCGAGAGAAATAAATTGCTCAATATCAAAATCACTTCCATTACAATCTTTGGTAATGGCCATCAGCTTTCCTTCAAGAGGGTCAACAACCTGTTTTCCAGCAGACACTTGCGTCACAACAAATTTAATCCAAGCGGCAATACTTAAGCACAACATAGGAGACGTTTTGTTGTTAGCAATATTGTCGGTCACAATAGTTAATATTCGGTAAGGGATCTTTTGACTACTATCCCAAGCTATTTGCGCAAGTAAATGTCGAATGGCGGGATTTTCAAAACGATGAATGATTTTTTCGCCATAGTTAACTTTATTTAGCCCTTCAACATCAGGCAATGTTGGTATTATTTCATCATGTAGCATTTTTTCTATAAAGGCTTTAATACCACTATGCGTTATCGCTTGTTCAACGGTTTCTAAGCCCGCAAAATGACCTAAGAAAGCTAAGGTTGAATGCAAACAATTAAGTACTCGCAGCTTAGTTAACTCATAACCAGAAACATCCTTAGTTACGATAGCACCAACAGACTGCCAAGGAGGTAAAGTTACATTAGGAATGTCTTCAATAACCCATTGAGTAAAACTTTCTCGTTGAATTGGCCAGTTATCTTTAAAGCCAGTAAGCTGTTCAATATTCTGATAAAGCTTTTCATCGGTAGCAGGCGTGATGCTATCGACCATTGTACATGGAAAATGTACTTCACTTTCTAGCCACTGAACAAAGCTCGGGTCGATTGCTTGTGCAAGATCTAGTACAGCACGTTTTAAGCGCTTGCCATTATCGCTGACATTGTCACAACTTATAACCACAAAAGGAGTGAGACCTTGTTTGTAGCGCTCCTTTAAACCTGCATAGATAAAACCAATAACACTACAAGGCTTATCAACATTTTGTAAGTCATGAACTATAGAGTGATTCTCAAAGTCCAAGCCGCCTTCAGCTGTTAAACAGTAGCCTTTTTCGGTTACCGTTAACGTCACCGCTTTAATTTCAGGCAAGGTTAATCGCTGGATCACTAGCGCAGGATCTTCAGGAGCAACTAACACTTCTTTAATTGCGCCAATAACCCGATGAGACACTTCACGGTCAAGTATCGCTAAGGTATACAAATTATCTTGAGGTAACAGCTTATCCCTAACAGTTGCACTATTAATGGAGACTTCACAAATGCCCCATTCCTTAGCGCCATTTACCAACAAATCGTCAGTATATACCGCTTGATGGGCGCGATGAAAAGCCCCAGGACCAAAATGAACTATACCTAACTCTACTGAATCACGGTCATAATCTAGCTGGCAACTACTTTGGCCTATAAGAGCAACATTGTTTTCAGAGAGTTCTGTATTCATTATTTACTACACCTTAAAAAGATAAATACCAATACAGGCAATTAACCTTTATCACTAACCTTTAATACGAAATTATAATAAGCGCGCTGATTCTTTATCAAGAAGCACTTCACAGTCAGCATGTTTTTGCATTATTGATGACGGATACAATGGTGAAACAGCCTCATTAACTGTATTTCTAACAGCCTCTGCTTTTCTGCTACCAGGCACTGAAAGTATGATTTTCTTACTTTTCAAAATTTGCTGAACACTCATGCTAATGGCTTTAGTTGGCACATCTTCTAGGGTTTCAAACCAACCTTCATTACACTGCTGTTGACGACAACCTTGGTCAAGCTCAACAATAATATAAGGCTGAGTTGTTGTTAAATCTGCTGGTGGATCATTAAAAGCTAGATGACCATTTTCACCAATACCCGCTAGACAAACATCAATTTCTTCACGAGCAATCAAGGCGTTTAAACGTTCAACTTCCTTATCAAGGTCCTGAGCTTCACCATTGACTAAGGTCATCTTTTTCAAACCTTGAGCTTTAGCAACAAAGCGCTCATTTAAATATTTTCTAAAACTTGCTGGATGTTCAGCTGAAATGCCGACATATTCGTCTAGGTGAAAAGCTTCAACTTTCTCCCAAGGCACATCCTCTTGCTCGGTTAAATGTTTAAGCGTGCTAAATTGACTAGCACCTGTAGCAACAAGAATAGTAACCTTGTCTTTATGTTGAGCTGCTTCACGAATCGCCTTTGCCGCCATTTTAGCTGCAGTCTGCCCTAGCTGTTGTTCATTTTCATAAGTTGATAATTTCATTAATCTTTCACTTTGTTATTTAGTTAAAGAAAATCGGCTTACTATTTCCATATAAGCCAGCAGCCAAAATACTGCTTCCTTCCTAATCGAGACTCGCCTATGCCATCATAGATTTCATATCGAGTTTTAATACTTCGACTAAGTTACGCAAAGTACCTCACACAGCACCTCAAACGTTTGAGTTAATGTATATTTTAATATAATTTCTGTCAAGATAAAACTAAACCCATACAAAGGTGTCCTTATTAAACAAACAATAAGCATGGCCATAACTAACTGTAAAACATAGAAAAATAACGCATAAAAACTAAGAAATAAATTTTATTTTCTATTAAAATACAAGTTAACAAAGGTTAATAAAGCAACGAAGTTTTTATAAAGATAGACACCTCAAAGGTGAAAAATGTAACACCTTTGTTAAAAATAACCATCTAACTACATGATATTTAATGCCACTTGCGATACACTAGGGCAAAGAAAAATATATCAAAGGAACGTTATGGCCACGCAAAAAAGCATCGCCGATAAACTTGGATTATCTATTAGCCTTGTTTCTCGGGTTTTATCAGGAAAAGCAAAAGAAATAGGTGTTGCGCAAGAGACTATTCAAAAAGTTTTAGATGAAGCTCAACGAACAAACTACACGCCAAATTCAGCAGCATTATCTTTACGAGGTGTTAAAACACAAACGCTTGGTGTTATTAGCTACGATTTCGAGGATCCCTATTTTGGTATTATTTTGGGTGAGTTACACAAAATAGCCAAACAAAGAAAATTCACCTTAATATTGGCGGGTTCATACCATAGAGATGAAGATACATTAGATCTTTCAGCGTTTTCTAAACATAGCATTGAAGGCTTGATTATTGTTGGTAGTGATCGAAATAAGGATTGGTACGAAAAATTTAATCAAAAATCAATTCCTAGTGTACAAATAGGTTTTACCACAGACAAAATTGGTGCCAATATTTGTACCGATGAAACAGTCAGCGCTAACTTAATCGCTAAATATTTACAGAAACAAAATACCAATGACGCCACCTTGTTTTTTAATCACAGTTTGTCTCATGAAACATTTAAAAAAGAGTATGTTAAGGCGTTAGCAGAACATGAAATTACTATACTTGAAGACGTCATTTGTGACGGATCAATCAACTCTGTTAAAAGTGGTGTAAAAGGTTTAAAAAAATTACCTGACGTAATTATTGCTGGCGACGATATTATGGCGACAAAAATAATCAGATCGTTACACGAATTAAATATAAAAGTGCCCGATGATGTCAAAGTATTTGGTTTTGATAATATTGCTCACTCGCGTAATTTTATCCCTTCATTAACCACACTAAACCCACCTATTAAAGAAATGATTCAGGCTGCTTTTGACTTAGTTTCTAGCCCAAAGGCAAGTCAAGAAACCCTGCGATTTACGCCTGAGCTTATCAGCAGGGAATCAGCCTAAACCTTATATTTACATAAGGTAATATTGATTAAAGTAACGCGCCACGTGCAGCTATTGGCCATAGTGTTTGCACTTGGCTGTTTCTAATACCAATTAACCAGTCGTGTAAATTTACTGTTGGATCACAATGACTTGGTAGTAAAGTTACACTGTCGCCCAATCTGGGTACTGGTAACGAACTATCAAACCTAATCTTGGTATGTTCATCTGCAGCGCCTAATACTTCTGCATTTTCAATGTTATAAACAACCGGTAAGCCAGAGTCTGTTGAGTACGCTTTTAAGCCAGCATCAAGCACACATCGATCAACTTCAGGCTTACTCAATACACTCGTTTTTATAAATAAGCTTTGTTTAAAATCATTTATCTGCTGCCCTTGATCATCTAAATTCAAGGCATAATCATGATCCATAAAGACATAAGAGCCAACTTGCAGTTCATTATATATGCCACTAGTTGCTTCAAAAATATAGGTACCGGTACCGCCGCCACCAACAACATCACACTCAATATCATGCAGACTTAACAGTTTAATCGTTTGCTCAACTTGGTGAGTTGCTTGTAATATTGCCCGGCGTCGACCTTCATATGAACGTATATGTTGAGCAACACCATGATAGGCCTGCAAGCCAGAAAAATTTAAATTTTCACATGACATAATAGCTTCAGCCAACGCTAATACTGGCTCTTGAGGTAATACACCACAACGGCCAGAGCCAACATTAACTTCGACTAAGACATTAATTGTGGCACCAAAAGCTTTAGCTGACTCATTCATCTCTTTAATATTGCTTAAGTCATCGACACAAACCATGATTTTTGCTTGTAGTGCTAAGGCAGCAAGACGGTCAAGCTTAGTTCTGCCAACCACTTGGTTACTCACTAAGACGTCTAAAACACCATGATTAACCATGACTTCCGCTTCAGATACCTTCTGACAACACACGCCTACTGCGCCTAAAGCAATTTGCTGATGGGCAATAGCAGGGCACTTATGCGATTTAGAATGAGGCCTTAACCTAACTTTTTGTTGCTTGGCGTAATCGGCCATTATTGTTAAGTTATGTTCTAGGTTATCTAAATCAACCACTAATGCTGGGGTATCAATATTTTTCCAGTTTTCGCCAATGTTTGCTGCAGGTATATTAGCCAATGTATTGCTCCTGAATATGAGTAACTAATAAATTACTTGGTTAAATGACTAGACCAAAGCTGGCCAGCAATAATGGTACCTTTACACTCAAGTCGAGAGTCGGTTTTTAACGTAGCACCGGTACAATCAAGGTGTTGGTAAGGTTCGTTGACCATTTGTAAAATAGCCGCATCGCCAATGCCGCCTATAGCTAAAGATCCTAGCTCAGGTCGCTTAATGGTTTGCGCAGGAGTAATAGTGGTCGCTTTGATCACCTCGTTCAGCGGCATACCCAAGGCAATAAATTTTGACATAACGGCTAAAACATCGTGTGCAGGGCCATCTACACATAAAGCATGCACGTCACTACTGATCACATCAGGAAAAATACCTTCAGCTAACATTGCTTTGGCTGTATGGAAGGCAAAACCGCCAGCACCATGACCAATATCAAAAATAATACCGCGCTCATGCGCTTCAATAATTTCTTTACGAACTGTGTTGTCCCTGCGAACAGGAGAGTTAGGAAAAGCACGAAAACAATGGGTTAATACATCGCCAGGACGTAATGCTTCAAGCACTTCTTTTCGACTCGGTGGCGGCGTATCAAGGTGCGCCATTACCGGAATATCTAATTCGTCAGCAACGTCAATAGCCGCGTGTAATGGACCAATGCCCATTGAACCACCAGAACGAGCACCAATTCGGGCTTTAACGCCTACTATATAGTCAGGATTTTCTTCGGCAACACGCAAACAATCGCGCGGTTCGATTAAACGAACATCTGCTGCTTCTCCCACCATGACGGTTTTACTAAAAGCAAATATCCCTGGAAAAGCAATATTTAGAAAAGATAATATTCTAGGTGCACTACGTTTGATAACGTGCTCTCTAAAACCAACAAAGTTACCTGCACCAGCGCTCCCCGCATCAACAAAAGTTGTTGTGCCACTGCGCCTTGCAATAGGCTCAGCATCTACGCCACACGATGTACCGCCCCAATAAACATGTGAATGCATATCGATTAAGCCAGGGCAAACAATATGACCACTAACATCATGTACAACTTTGGCGGTAGTATGTGAAATTTCCGGCATTAATGCCGCCACTTTTCCCATAGCAAAAGCAATATCGAACTTACCATCAATATTTTGTGATGGGTCAATGACTCTGGCCCCTTTAAGTAATAAATCAAACATCAGTAATCTCCTCATTTAACCTTTGAAACGCCGCTTTCTTCGTTTCAATCTTGAACTGGATTATCTCCTAGCTTTAATCAAAAGGCTCATGCCCTTTCTGTATAGCAGTATCCATTTTTAGCATTCGACTCTGCTCAACAGCTATGGGAACTTATGACTCTATTTATAAATTATCGGTAACTAAAAATACGCTACTGCTATGTTTCTGCTGACACAGAAAAAGCTAGATATTTAATGGTCGCCACTCTCGGAGTACAGCATGGTTCTCACTGACAACATCCTATTCAAACAAAAATGTTTTATTAACGGTCAATGGGTTGACGCCCTCGATATACAAACAATAACGGTAACTAATCCAGCTAATGGCGAAGTACTCGGCTCTGTGCCAAAACTCAGTGGCGATGAAGTTCAACAAGCGATAACCGCCGCTGATAATGCACTGCCGGCTTGGAAGAGCAAAACAGCGAAAGAGCGTGCTGTAGTACTGAGACGTTGGTTTGATCTGTGTAATGAATACAAAAATGAACTAGCTCATTTATTAACGCTAGAGCAAGGCAAACCTTTAGCAGAAGCACTGGGCGAAATAGCTTACGGCTCTGCATTTATCGAATGGTATAGCGAGGAAGCCAAGCGCGCTTACGGCGATGTAATTCCTGCTCATAGTAACGATAAACGTATTGTAGTTACCAAAGAAGCCATCGGTGTTGTTGCTGCTATCACGCCTTGGAATTTCCCTAATGCGATGATCACCCGCAAAGCGGCTGCCGCAATTGCCGCGGGTTGTACCGTAATTGTAAAACCTGCCTCAAACACGCCTTTTTCTGCCTTAGCATTAGCAGAATTGGCTAAGCAAGCTGGTTTACCTGATGGCGTTTTAAATGTCGTTACTGGCTCAGCAAGAACGGTTGGCGCAGAGCTTACCCAAAGCCCAATAGTACGAAAATTATCATTTACTGGCTCAACCGAAGTTGGCAAAGTTTTATTAAAACAATGCGCTGATACAGTAAAAAAAGTCTCGATGGAACTTGGCGGAAATGCCCCTTTTATTGTTTTTGATGATGCTGATTTAGATAAAGCCGTTGATGGCGTTATGGCTTCTAAGTTTCGCAATACCGGCCAAACTTGTGTTTGTGCAAATCGTATTTTTGTGCATGACAACATCTATGATGAGTTTTCCAAACGTTTGACCATTAGAGTGGGTCAACTTAAAGCAGGCAACGGCCTAGATGAAGGCGTCACAATAGGGCCACTTATTGATGAAGCAGCCGTTGAGAAAGTTGAAGAACATATTAAAGATGCCCTTGCCAAGGGAGCAAAAACTATTCTAGGTGGCCAACGCCATGCGTTAGGTGGACACTTTTTCCAGCCAACCATTCTTACCGATGTTAGCGACGACGCACTCTTATTGAATGATGAAACCTTTGGCCCTGTTGCGCCGTTAATTCGCTTTAGTAGTGATGCTGAAGTGATCAAAAAAGCCAACGATACTGAATTTGGTCTTGCCAGTTATTTTTATACCCAAAACATTGCCAGAGCATGGAATGTAGCCGATGCACTTGAGTACGGCATTGTTGGTATTAATGAAGGTCTTATCTCTACCGAACTTGCTCCCTTTGGTGGCATTAAAGAATCAGGCATAGGCCGCGAAGGCTCAAAATACGGTATTGATGATTATATGGAAGTCAAATATATGTGCATAGGCGGACTATAAACTCCCCCTGATGCATAGATAAAAACAAATATAAATACACACATACAAACTAAGAATAGAAAAGAGATAAACATGACGAGTTATAAAATTGCAGTTATCCCAGGCGATGGTATTGGTAAAGAAGTTGTTCCAGAAGGCTTAAGAGTTTTAGATGCGGTAGCCGAAAAATTTGATATTGATTTTATCTATGATCACTTTGACTGGAGCTGTGAAACCTATAAAGAAACTGGCAGCATGATGCCAGCAGACGGCATAGAGCAACTGAGAAAAAATGATGTTATTTTTCTTGGTGCTGTTGGTTTTCCCGGCGTACCTGACCACCTTTCTTTATGGGGCTTACTTATCCCGATAAGACGTGAGTTTGAACAATACATTAACTTACGCCCTGTACGCTTATTACCAGGTATTACTTGTCCTTTACGTGATAAAGAGCCCGGCGATATTGATTTTTGGGTAGTGAGAGAAAACTGTGAAGGTGAATACTCTCAAGTAGGTGGCATTGTTCATGAAGGCACAGAGTATGAGACGGTAACACAACAATCAACATTTACTCGTCACGGCACAGACAGAGCATTAAAGTATGCCTTTGAATTAGCAAAATCGTGTGACAAACCTCATGTTACCTCGGCGACAAAATCTAATGGCTTATTTCACTCAATGCCTTATTGGGATAGCCGCTTTGCTGAAATGGCAAAAAGTTACCCTGAAGTAACCACAGATCAATACCACATTGATATTTTAACCGCCCGCTTTGTGATGAGTCCTGAGCGTTTTGATGTTGTTGTTGCCAGTAATTTATTTGGCGATATTCTCTCAGATTTAGGTCCAGGCGTTACGGGTACCATCGCTGTTGCACCGTCAGCCAATATTAATCCAGAAGGTAAACACCCTTCAATGTTTGAACCTGTTCACGGCTCTGCGCCTGATATCGCCGGTTTAGGTATCGCTAACCCTATTGGACAAATTTGGTCAGCCTCAATGATGTTAGACCATTTAGGTGAAGAAGAAGCGGCAGCTGCAATCATGAAAGCAATAGAGACTGTGCTAAGCGCTAATGATGCGCCATTAACACCAGATCTTGGTGGGCAAGCGACGACTAGCCAGCTCGGTAAAGCGATTGCAGCACAAATATCTAAGCAATAAAGCTTAAAGCACTATGCCAACCTGAACATGGTTCGCTCTAAAATTTTAGGAACTCAGTTATGAAAAGCGCAATAAGTCATACCTATGCAAATTTAACTTCACCGTTGCAAGCGTTGAAAACATCACAGCAAAGTGTCAAAGGCATAAGGTGGTGGATATTAGGCCTGTTAGTTATAGCCATGATTAATAGCTATATTGATAGAGGCAATATATCCATGGCCGCGCCATTGATCACTGAGTTCTTTAATTTAGATGCAGAAATGAAAGGCTGGATTTTCTCTTCCTTCCTTTTAGGTTATGCACTGATGCAAGTACCCGCAGGAATGATGGTAGATAAGTTTGGTATTAAACGAACCTATACCATAGCATTTATTGTTTGGGGATTAACCGCTGCTTGTTTTGGTATAGCTACCGCTTTTTGGCATTTAATTGCTTTGCGTATATTACTCGGCATTTGGGAATCAATTTCAGGCCCTGCTGGTAATGCTTATGTTGGTCGTTATTTTGAACAACATGAGCGAGGGTTTGCTACCGGCCTACTTTTGTCTGGTAGTAAATTTGGCCCGGCCATTGGTGCTGTGCTTGCCGGCGCTTTATTAGCAAACTTTAGCTGGCAAATGCTCTTTATTCTTTGTGGTTTAGTGCCATTAGTTTGGGTATTACCTTGGTTATATTTTTATAACAAACAAGAAAAAATAGAAGCTAAACAGCACCCTGTAGAAACGACACTAGCAAATAAAACCAATGAAGGTTCCTCTAAAGAAAATACGACTGTACCGCTTTCAAAACTACTGAAAAACACAAAAATCCAAGGCATCATTCTAGGTTATATTTGTTATGGTTATGCTTGGTTCTTATATATTTCTTGGTTACCTAGCTACCTCTTTGATGAATTAGGGTTCTCAATTAAAGAAACTGGTTGGTGGTCTGGTTTTACTTATGGTGTTTTGGCCATTGTGGTTATTGCTGCCGGCTACCTCTCCGATGTTTTCATTAGAAGAGGACACTGTCCTAGCAAGGTAAGAAAGTCATTTGTGGTAGCAGGCTTTTTGGCTGGCTCATTAATTCTTCCTGTTCCCTTTATTGAAGATCCTCAACATGTCATGTACATGATTTTAATTGCCATTAGTGGCATGGGCTTAGCAACAGCCAATACTTGGGCTATCAGCCAAACCATAGCGCCACAAGGCACTATTGGAACTGTTGCTGGCATTCAAAATTTTGCCGCGGCTTTTGGTGGTTTCTTTGCACCAATTATTACCGGTTATATTATTGCATTGACGGGCTCTTACATGGCTGCTTTTATCATTGCTGGAATTTTGATGATGGTTGCTATTTTCAGCTATGTCGTTTTAGTTGGCAAAGTTGAACCTATTAATATTGATTAATAGTATTGATTAACAACACTGATTAATCGCGCTTTTAATTATATGCAGTTAAAAGCGCGCTAAATAGATAATGTAAATAAATGAAAAAATTGAAATCACGGTTTTCTTTACTGCCTTCTTTAACTTATTTATTACTAGTAAGTTCAATCTGCCAAGCAAAAGAACAAGACGAAACATTGATTCGCTGGATTCAATTAGACCAACCACCAGCATTTATTGTCAAAGGTAATAGACAAGGACAGGGGTTTGTTGATTATGTGCAAAAACGCCTACAAGGTCATTTAACGGATTATGATCATTACTCACTATTAGTTAATTCCGCCCGGCACAAAGCCATGTTAAATAATAATGAAAACCTTTGTTTAAGTTACTTAGAGTACTTTCCTGATTTACCAACACTCGCACAAGATAAAGAAGGCAATTACCTGAGGTCATTACCCTGGTCACCACACCCAACACTAGAACTATTAATGAAGAGATCCTTCGCCGAGAACCTCCTTAATACAAAAAAACATGTGCAATTAGAAACTATCCTTCAAAATAAAGACTTAATTCTTGGCCTGCCAAGTAAGCGCTGGAAAGGACAAATTAACAAATTAGTTAAAAAACATGAAAAAAATATTCCTTACGTTTGGAACGCTTCTCAAGATTTCGGTAGTATTTTTCAAATGATTTTAAAAGATCGCGTTAATTACACCATGGCCTACCCATTATGGATAAGCTACTGGGAAAAAGAATATCACGTGCCAAATGGCACTATGATTTCCTTGCCGCTGGAAGAAATGAAATATCCTTATATTCGGGTAGCGGTAGGCTGTAAAAATAATGATTGGGGTAAAAAGATCATCACTAAGGTGAATCAGTTTTTAAAAACAGAAGTACCATCAATTGCTTGGCGAGAAAACATGGAGCGCTGGCTACCAGAAGAAGATATTGCCACATTTAGAGAGTATTACAATACTATGTTATTGGAGTCATACGGCTATCTAGAACAGATAAAATAAAAGAATGCTTAATATAGATATAACTAAAGTGATGTCAGTAAAAAGGTAAAATATTCTTTATGCAATCTCTAACAACTTATCTAATGCATTTTCAGCAACATAATCCCAAAGTTGTTCCGCATTTTTTGGCAACGCTTCACGTGCACGGAAAAGTTTAATATCTATGTCAACCGACCAACGCTTTTCGTGTTCTTTGCTACCATTATGTGCTTTCACTAACTTACCACTTTTAAGCTCTTCAGTTATTTGCTGTTCTGGTAACCAAGCAATGCCTCGCCCTTCGCAACACATTCTTTTCAATACGCCAACAAGGTATGACTCAAAGATTGTATCAAGGTGAACAGATTCACTATCAGTTAATAGTAAATGCTGTACTACTTTACCAACACCTGAACTAGGCGTGTAACCTAAATAATTAATTGGCTTATCACGACTTCCAGGCAGCTGCATTAACGGTTGATTATTTTTATCTGGTGCACATACAGGAATCAAGCGGTCTTGACCAACCACTACTGAAATATAGTGATGTTGATTAAGGTTAACATCAACCTTTGGGTGAGTATGACAAAGCATAAAGTGGCAATGACCTTTAATCAAAGATTGTTTACCTTTATCCATGTGATCAGACTCAAGCCGTGTTCTTACTATGCCCAGTGTTTCTTCAATTTTATTTAACCAACTAGGAAAAAAATTTGAGGACAATGTGTGGGTTGCTGCAAAAGAGATAATATTTATCGAGTTTGAGTTTTCTCGGGATATTTCATCTTTACATTGATATAAGCGGTTTAACGTTTCTTCTGCAATAGGAAAGAATTTTCCTCCTGCATCAGTTAGACATACTGGTGATTCACTACGATCAAAAAGGGGAGCACTAAGCCACTCTTCCAGTGCCTTTATTCGTCGACTAAAAGCAGGTTGTGTTGTTGCTCTGATATCAGCTGATTTTGAAAAACTACCAGTATCAACTAAACTCAAAAAGTCTTGGATCCATTGAATTTTCATGGTATTTACCTGCAAGATTGATAATAGAAAAGAATTAGATATTTGTTAATAACAATGAAGAAAAAGCTTCCTTGCCTTTTCTTTTATCCTGGATGTATTTTATATAAACTATTACCTAATTTTAGTTACCAGTATCGATTTCTCGTACAGAGAAATATTTGTATTCTGCACTGACAATGCCGGTATTACGCACGATAGCAACACCTCCGCCAGTGGTAATAACTTCATTATTACTATATGAGCAACCACTAACGTCAGAGGTAGTCCACGAACCATCGTCTACCTTTTCACCAACAAGAGTCCACTCGCCACCATTAGTGACATCACCATTAGAGGTATTGTCTATATAAAGTTCTAGCTTCACATTAGTGTCATTATTAAAGTTATAAGCGATAAACTTCATGCCTATCCATTGGTTAGTAGGCAAACCCGTTGGGTAAAGCTCACTAGTACCTGACGAGGTGCCACTTGGATGTTTCAATTCTTTATAGAAATCCCAATCACCATCATGTCTAAACCTTGCGTAATAGGTTGTTGCATCGCAATAATCACCGTAACTGCTATGACCATTAGGGCCACTTCGTAAGCCGATAACTAAGCCGCCATTAGCCGCGCCATCATTACCGATACGCTTATAATAAACCGTCGCTTCAACATTTTTGAAAAACTGATCAGGGTTTACTTCCTCAGCGCCAGGATAAGGATTGACATAAATACGTGGTTGATTGCCACCGCCCATCTCCATAATGCCATTACCATCAATATCAAGGGCATCATCACCTCGCTTATGAGAGTAGCCAGTAAAGTCATCTGGGTCCCTGCCACCGGTTACTGTTCTTGGGTTGCCATTATCCCAAAAGGTTGCTTCCCAATCAGTAAAACCTGCTGCTGTGGGGTAAAACGTAGTAATACCAAACGAGTCAGTACCCGATGATGTACCTGAATCAACAGTAATAACAACATCATCGCTGACAATAAACTCACCGTCATCTGCTGTTAATCGAAGCGTATAAATGCCACTTTCAGGAAGTACTGCACTGGTATCAACGGTAATATCATCACCAAAGGTTACCCCTGCTGGACCAGATACCTGTGTCCATAATGATGTATAACTGCCATCATCGGTCACCGTTGCATCAAGATTGACAGTATTAGTGGGTAAAGTAGTATTTTGGTCACCTCCTGCCAATACCACTGGTGGTTGATTTACGATAGTTACCTCATTGCGAATAAATAATTCATCAACCTTAATTGTATCTAAAACTTTGTTACCAGAAGTTCTATCGGTATCTATAACTCTAATGTATACCAATCCTGATACTGTACTAGGCAGTGCCGCACTTTGAGCAGAATCAATAGCACTGTTAACAGTAATTAAGTCTGTGTAACTTTGATCATCTGTTGAATAAGCGAAAACAAAGTCATCCCCTTCACTATTATCCGTTCGACTTGATTCAACATGTAAGGCAGCATTAACACCATCGGCAACATTAATCTGCCACTTATGCTCTAAGTAAGAATATCTATTACTTGGCTTGCCGCTAGATTGTCCTTCTGTGATTTCCTGATAGACATCATCACTTGACTGTAGATCATTCAGGCTGCCTGAAACGTCACCAGCAACACTAGTTTGGTTGATTGGATATTCATCAACAGTCATTGCATTCGAATACCCTGCAACACCAAAACTTAACATCATTAATACTGTGGAATTTATTATTTTATTCATTTATTTATCCCCATTTTTATTACTTTATAAAGTTGTAATTTTGATTCTCCCTAGTTAAATCATTCACTCAGACATTAGCCATTTAGTATTATTAGCACCAATTACCCAGAGTTCGACCTGTAGCTCCGTCTAAAAACACACTAACTCAAACGTTTGAGTTAGTAAAGTTGTTTTTTGACTCTTTTATGAAAGGCTAACTACTATATTGTAAATATAGGAATTATTTTTTCATAACATTACTATATCACTCGTAAATCGGGTCTATAGCTGACCAAAACACAAATAAAATCTGCTAAATCTACTTGCTACAGACTAAGTATCTAGCCTTCTCAAATAATACTCATATTTTTAATAACTAAAACCCCTGTACCACCTCAATCGTTTGAGTTAGTATTTAGCTAGGTAACATACATATAACTTTCTCGGCATTAATTTGCATTGTGATTACTTCACAAATAGTAAAAAAGAAAGTAGTTCTATGTGGTTTTGAACTCAGTAGGAGAAAATTAAATGAAAAACGCTGTCAAATCGCTCTTAGCAATAATCGTTAGTATAAGTCTGACTGCCTGTGGTGGAGGCTCGTCTGGCGGTACTGAGACTCCTGTTAACCAAGCCCCTACCATTTTGGCTGGGAATGAGCAAAGCATTACCTTGCCTGATAATACCGTAGCTTTAACAGCCGATATCAAGGGTAATGGCAGCTATTCAGTTTTATGGACACAAGTAACAGGCCCTGCTGATACAGTTTTTAGTGAACCATCATCAAGTAATACCAATGCTGAGTTTTCGAAACCTGGGCTTTATACGTTAATGGTAACCGCAAGTGATAGTGAGTTTACCGTTAGTGACTCTGTTGTAATCACAGTTAACGGCATTCCAAATCAAGCACCTGTTGTCGAAGCTGGCGATGATCAAAGTATTACCCTACCCATTAATACAACAAACCTTGATGCAAGCGTGACTGACGATAATAATTTTACCGTGTTATGGACACAAGTTTCAGGCCCTGCAGATACAACTTTTAGTGCTCCATCATCAAGTAGTACCAATGCTGAATTTTCAAAACCAGGGCTTTATACGCTAAGAGTTACTGTAAATGATAGTGAGTTTACCGTTAGTGACGATATTGTAATCACAGTTAACAGCACTCCAAACCAAGCACCTGTTGTCAAAGCCGGTGATGATCAAAGTATTACCCTACCTATTAATACAACAAACCTTGATGCAAGTGTGACTGATGATAATAATTTTACCGTGTTATGGACACAAGTTTCAGGCCCTACTGGAGTAACGTTTACTGATGAGACAAAAGTTAATACCAGTGCAATATTTCCTGCAAGTGGTACTTATAACCTTAGGCTAACAGCTGATGATGATGAATTTGTTGTTCACGATGATATTACCATTACGGTTAACAATGTCGTGAATAAAGCACCTATTGTTATGGCAGGTGATGATCAAAGCATTCTTTTATCAGATAGCATAAACTTAGCTGCAACCGTAACTGATGATAATGCATATAGCGTACAGTGGACTATGTTAAGTGGCTCTGGCCATGTTAGTTTTACTGATGATTCTATCGTTAATACCAGTGTTAGCTTTAATGCCAGTGGCGATTATACCCTTAGACTAACCGCTGATGATGGCGAGTTCTCGGTAAGTGATGATATTTTCATAAGTGTAATTTCAGATATAGACTCATTTGGTATTACTAAATTGTATCAAACAGCAACAGGCTTTACCGATTGGGAGTCTACGTCTTGGAATAACGGTATTTCTAGAGCCGTTAATGATAGGGATTCATCCGATACTACTGGCTGGAGTCAAAGACGTGGTGATGATGCATTAGAAATAGATGGCAATGGTGTTATGGAGATGGGTGGTGGTAATCAGCCGAGAATTTATATCAACCCGTACTCAGGCTCAACCGAAGAGAATCCTGATCAGTTTTTCAAAAATGTTGAAGCAACAGTTTACTACAAACGTATTGGTGATGACGGTGCATCGAACGGCGGCTTGGTTATCGGTTTACGTAGTGGTCCTAATGGTCATAGTATCTCTGGCGACTATTGTGATGCAACAACCTACTACGCTAGATTTAGGCATGATGGTGACTGGGACTTTTATAAAGAGTTAAAACATTCCAATGGAGCAAGAGCAAATGCTGGTTCGCTCTACTCTGGCAATTTACCATCTGATCAATGGATAGGCATGAAGTTTATTGCTTATAACATTAATAACAACACTAATGTAAAACTCGAAGTTTATGTTGATAAAACCTCAAATGGTAATGTTACAAACGGTGGTGAATGGACACTTGCTGGTGAAATGATTGATGATGGTAACTGGAGCGTGTCAGAAGATGTTTCGAGTTGTTCTTATAATAATAATCACATAATAACTACCGGCGGCGGTACAGTACTTATCCGCAATACCGGTGCTTTAACTGCTGAGTATAAATATTTTTCAGTAAGAGAAATTGATACTAGTAAATAGTAATTCTCTTTCCTGTAAGAAAATAATGCGGCTAATTAGTGCCGCATTTCAA
>PJEL010000305.1_pt1 | contig 58417 bp, 85 predicted proteins | sample 1853271 | NCBI WGS metagenome assembly PJEL01 (sample SAMN08108733, study PRJNA415343) | Invertebrate metagenome, whole genome shotgun sequencing project. | host: Globobulimina | place: Sweden: Gullmar Fjord | collected 2015-08
CTTTCTGGAACACCTAACCTATCAGTTCCTGAAAATGCGAAAGAAGCTACTGCAAGATAGGTGGAATTAAATGTAGATTTATCACCGGCAAAATGCATATCATTAAGACTGATACCAATCCCACTAATAGTATAAAATATGTTACTCATATTATCACTTCCATTAAAATAGTACGCTTAAACTATACGCCTCGATATCTTCTTTATCTCCCACTGGCACTCTTAATTGTATTTCCCAAATTGTTTCCCCAGCTGATAAATTGCTTATTGTTCCTAAATCGTTTATTGTCGGGGTAGTGTCCGTTATCCCTGTTATCTCGGCGATTATATTTGTATTATTTAAATCGTATACCCTGACATCTCCCGGAGAACCTGCGTCATCCACTAATGCCGTAACTTTTATACTTTCTGGAGAACCTATTCTATCCGTACCAGCAAAATACATATATGCCTTTGTTTCATACGTTACAGATTGAGAATTTATTCTATCCTTAAATGAAATTTCAATATCATTCTTTGCTGGTGTATCCATCGTAAACAAATTAGTCCCATTTGAATATAATCTAATCTCCCCATAATTGGTGCCTATTACATAAGTGGATTTACCGTTAATAGTTTGGGAACCCTCGGTGGCTACTGTGATCGGATTTGCACTTGCTCCCCCACCTTCGTCTTTAATCAAAATAGACAATGGGTGTTCTGGTGTTCCTTTTTCAATATCAACAGTTGATAACGTCAATGTATGGTCTGCCCCAGTTCCGGTATGTGCGTACATTCCCGCCCGTCCCAATGTTGCTGTATCCGTTGTAGTAGAAAAAGAAAGTCTCTTCTCACTTACTGTACGAGCTTTAAACGCTTGACCAACTGCCGCCGATCCATGTATATTTGCAGTGCCACTAATATTAGCACTTGTATGGACATCTAATTGTCCCCCAATTTGAATATCTTCTAATACCTGTAATGTATTAGTTTCAATGTTACCAGCAAAAACAGAAGTAAATTCCGCCCCGTTCAAATCGATTACGGATAAGGACTTTGAAATATCACTTACAACATAAGCATATTCACCCACTAATTCAACGGAGTAGGCTCCATTTAAATTCGTGGCATCTGTATATTTTGTCACATAAGTTGGATTTGTTGGGTCAGAAACATCAATTACAGTTAAACCCATTCCACCATTACAAGCAACATATAATAAATTTCCAGATAAAAATAAACTTGCTGGGATATTTAGATTCGTGGCATCAATCAATTCGCCAACACGGGTTATTGATGCAGGATCAGCTATATCCAAAATCACTATAGAATTAGTACTTATCCCGCTTATATAAGCATACCTACCAGATACGTACAGTCCCCAAGCACCACCCATATATGTGGCATCAACATATTTTCCAGAGTGAATCAATGCCGTTGGGTCACCAATATCATAAACATGTAAAGAATTATCACCATAGCCAGTGACATATGCATAATTACCAGATACATAAACAAAAAGAGGTGCCCGCAAACCATCACCACCAATATAAGATATATAATATGGGTTCGTTGGGTCAGATATATCGACAACTGTTACATAATCACCATCGTATTCCGTAACATAAGCGAATTGGCCGGATACATAAACATCACCTGCACCACTAATTCCAGTTTGAATGCCAACAACTATAGGATCCGTTTTATCTTGAATATTAACTATGGTTAAAGAACTACCGGAGTAACAAGCAACATAAGCATAATCCCCAACAACATGTACTCCATTAGCTCCATTTAAATTTGTGTTATCAATAACCACACCTGTTAAAACAGGATTTGTTGGGTCTTGTATGCTTATTATTGATAAGGAATCAGAACCGTCGCTTACAACATAGGCAAATTTATCAGAAACATGGACCGCTATAGCCCCGTCCAAATTTGTATTATCAATTAATGCTCCAGCCAATGTCGGTTCTTTAATTGAGATTTGGGTTATGCTGGAATTAAATACAACTTCATTTAAAGGAGTTAAACTAATTAAATAATCGCCTATGCTTACCGGGTTAGTATCATTGACACCATCATTACAAAGATACATTGTCCCACGGCCATTACCTAACCCATCATTTTCAAAAAAGAGGGCTCCTTTTTCAATCCCTACCGCGCCTGTACTAAGTACCATTCCGGTAGCGGTACCTTGGGCATCACTTAAATTGGTTAACTTTAAAGCATCCATTAAATCCGCAGTTTGGGTATCGAAGATTTCAACTTTATGATTATTTGGCAAACCACCCACACCTATATTTTGATTTGCATCAATTACCCAACCTGTAGTTCCATTGTCAGTATCTATTACTATATTTAAATAATCTGTGGTGGCATCATTCATGTATAAATTGGCATAAGCAAAAAGATTAGTGTTTGAACTATCCCTAATAACCATACCAAATAAATCATCGTTGCCCCTAAAATCAAAATACGAATCAGTATCAAGACCAGCCGATAAATCAACAATAAAATTTCCACTTGCGCCAACATACATATCAACAATTTCCTCAGCAGGGACTGTTCCTCTTATTCGCAATCCTGCCGAAGTGCTATCCTGATAAATATCAAGTACCGTGGATGGGATTCCTTTTATACCTACATGGTGACTTTCATCAAGTATAAATCCCGTAGTTGCATTGTTAGCGTTTACAGTGGTATTTAAATAATCTGTGGTCGCATCATTCATATAGAAGTTAGAATATGACGTGGTTACTCCCCCGGAGCTATCCCTAATAACCAAACCAAAAAGACTATCTTTACTTTTAAAATCAAAAAATGGTGAGGTATCAGTTCCTGAAGTTAAATCAAAAACAAGACGACCATCAAGACCAACATAAAAATCAGCTATTTCAACCGCTGGCGTTGTCCCTCTTAATCTAAATCCGATTAAATTACTATGTTGGTATACATCTAATCGAGTAGAAGGAGGACCTCCTATTCCTGCATGACCATTGCCTAACGTTGTAAATAGATCGGTGCCAGAATCATTCTTAATGTTGAAATAAGTTGCGGAGGAGTCTGTACCCAGTTGTAATATAATACCACTTGTTACATCTGTATTATCAATAACTAAATTACCAACAGAATTTAAAATGTTTGTTTGACTGCCAGTGTGCCATACTTGTAAATCATTATCAGCACCAAGCGCAATAATACCATTATCAGGAAAACTTAAAGCACCAGCGGCTGTCAACCTCATTGTTTCCCTATAAACTCCTCCGCCGTCTCCCTGTTCCCAAACATATGCGGCACCAACCTCACTTACTGAGGGAGTAGGGTCGTCAACTTCTACATAAAATCTTGCCGCCAAAGCAGTGTAATCAATCCCATCATCCGCCAACCAAACAAATGAACCCAAATGGTCATTATCATTAACAATTACACTTCCACCAATAGTTGTACTTCTACTTTTAAGGAAATACATTTCGGAACCGTATTGGTCATTACTGAAAGCACCAAATACGGAAGTTACATCGGCACCACCAGTTCCTAATACTTGAAATTCACCGTAATAACCAGCAACGTTTATTTTTGAATCATGACCAACAACTATTCCTTTATTATTCGATATGTAAATATTACCAGTCGAGGCAATATCATCCCCAGTAATTTGTGGTGTTAGCGTTGTCCCTGTTCTATGCCAATAATCTTCTCCACTAACAGCCGCATCAACATAAGCAGTTGTCGCCATTTTGGTTGAACTATCGCCAGGACTTTGAGTGGTACCAGTAGTGTCTGTATTTATAGTGCCATTTAGATCACCAAATAATGTAGTTCCTGTTATGTCTCCGGGAACAATAAAATTACCATCCTCATCCATAACTATAGAAACAGACCCGCCAAGACCTTTTGTTTCAAATCTTAATTCGCCATATTTATTTGCGTAATCTGTTAGATAAGGTACAATTTGAACAATAGGTGTAGATTCACTATCAAATTGTAAATTACCTACTGGACCACTATCTGTCCTTGCTGAATCAAAATAAATTTCAACCCCATCATCATTGGTCAAATATAAATCATCTGTGAAATACCCAGCGGCTCCATATATATCGCCAGTAGTTGAAATATCATCACCAGCATTTACAGGACTTAAATTTGTTCCTGTTCTATTCCAAAGTCCTTCAATTAGCTCAGTGTAGGTGATAGGTGTTGTGGACCCTGTCCCTTCTTCTGCCCTACCAGAAATATTAAACCTAAGAATAGCAACATTTATATTTTCAATTATAGCACTATCTGTTTCCTCAACAAACTGATTCCTGGTAAAATCTTCAACAGTACCAACAGTACCAACACCCCTAACTGTTAAAGTGGTTCCCGTATGATCTTCAACTTCAAATATACCATTGTTATTTGTACTATTGGATATTTCTATTATCATCCCTTGCGTAAAGGTTGCGGAACCATCTGTAATAACAGTTGGATTTGAAGCAAAGGCAACACCCGGAGTAAAATCTCCAGCTGTTACAGTATCGCCAGTGCCGGTAGAGGATCTATTCCCGGATATACCAAGTGTTTTCTTTGTTGTAGAAGTGTACCCAGCATTTAAATCAATATAAGAATCAGAAACATTTAGATTTTCTGTATCAATACTTGTAACAGTGCCATCAATATATACATTAGCGGCAATACGGACATTTGATGCTATAATTTCAACTTCATCGCCTGTAACTGAAAAATCACCAGTAATACCAACATCATTAAAAAAACTTGATTTGCCATCTCCCTCAACAACAAATAAATGATCAGTGGAATCATTCTCTACAATAAGTCTTGTATTACTTGTGTCAGAACCAAGTTGGAGTATAATATCACCAGTGGCGTCATCGTTATCAATAACTAAGTCACCAACATCACTGAAAATATTAGCCTGACTCCCACTATGCCACATTTGGAAATTGTCTCCATTCCCAAGTTTAATAAACTTATCATTTTGTAAAGATAAACTACCTGTTAGAAGATTAACGTCACCAGTATTTTCAATCTTTACTAATTCAGTGGAATCAGTTCGGAATATAACATCATCCTCTGCTTCAAAAGTAATATAATTCTCAGAATCAAAATATATGCTGGCTTCACCAGTACCAGCATTTTGAGATAAGAAATACATATTTCTATTATTGGATTCATCTACATCAAGAGTAAAATCTAAACCAGTTTGAGCATAAAAATGTAATTGATTATCTACGGCAACCTCTAAATTAGCAACACCTGTTCCATTGTTTATCGCATTGATTGAAAAATTCTTAGTAAATGCCGAATCCGTAATCATGGAAAGGGTAGTGGCATCTGAAAAAATGATATCCCCATCATTTAAACTGAAGTTTGGTGCTGTAATATCATTTCCACTTCCGGTATTCGTTATTATTAAAGCATCAGGATTATTAGTGGTGTCATTTTGATTTATTATAGCGGACAAATTTTCAGTATCAAGAATAGTAAAAATATTCCCGGTATGCATTACATCGTCCCATGCATTGGTAACAATATCATCAGTCATTGCAACGGTACCACTTTTGTCTGGCCATGTTGCAATTCGATTAGCTGTTAAAGGACTTAATTGGTATGTTAATTCATTGCCTGTTATATCATCAACAAATTTAGATTCAGTATCAAGTACCTGAAAGGTTGGGTTTGACAATCTATTCCAAGTCCCTGTATCTTGATATAATCCTTTACGCTGATTCCACAAAAAACCAGAGCTTGAAGTTACAAGATATACGTCCCCGCTACCAGTTGGTGCTGGCAGACTGGCGTAATTAGCAACTTGGCCTTGCCACCCGGATCCATCACCATATGTATAAAACATATTTGACATATTATACAGACCTTGTTTTAATTATTATTTTTGCAGTTGCGGTACCTGACGACCAAACAAATTTAAATGCAGTCACAGCAAGGTTGATAAGAGAAGATCCATCCCAATCAGAAAAGACCGCTGTATCAGCTTCAATCTTTTCATCAGTGTCAAAAGTAAATTGTAATTCTCCATTTGTCTGTTCACAACCTATGGCATATATTTCTTCGTAAGGTACTCTAAAAACGTTTGACTCACCAGCTGTCAATTCAAATTCTTGGGACCATACACCCCCTGTTTCACCAGCACCTACTCCGAGACGCTTCATTATTACTATATCTGCCATTTTAATCTCCTATAAACTTCTAATCTTATGCTGCTTTTTCACTATTTATTATTTCATCTACTTCTTCAATCAGATCACTAAAAAATGGTATAGCAGTACACCTACACTGAATAGCCTGTCCCGGTGGCAATTGTACTCCCCCAATACTTGACCTACTTTTCCATGTCTTTCCATTATCATCACTGTATACTGTTGAATCATCCCACCGGCATACTTTACCATTCATAACTTTGTGGTTTTTTCTTACCCTCTCATCTCCAACAGTTGCCCATATGTACATATCAATCCCAGCGTCTTGCTGTCTTCTTTGGGTAAATTGTTCACTTAATTTACCTACTTGATCACGGGCAATTAGTTTGGCACGATTATTTAACATATCCTTACCAAGTTTCTTACTTTGTTGAAGCATTTCTTTTATAGCATCTTCATATGTTTTGGCAGATGCTGAAGTCTGCACTCCCTCACTAACAAGCAAATTGACTTTTTTAATATATTCATCTGTCAATGATGTTATCAAATTATAATTATTCTGCCCCCATACTTTTATAACTTCAGACTCCCATGCTTCATGTGGGAATAATTTAACACCTAAAAGACCTTCAGTAAATTTTGACCACTGTTTGGCATTTTGGTCTGATACATCATAACCAACATCAACAATCATTGGTTTTAAATTTTCCTCAGCGGCTTTTTCTGCTATTACTTTTAATTCATCCATTGAAGCAGTTAATTCTTCTGCAAATTCATCCATCCTAATACTATCAATCCTTTCTGTACTTAAATTATATTCAAGTACCCATCCCGGCAAACTTGACATAAGGATTAAATTCGCTTGCTCCACTAAGGGTGCCATCCATGCCTTAATTTCCTTCCAATATTTTCTTTCTATATTATAAGGATAAATCCATGCTTGTTTTTTTGGGTTCTGTGATCTTTTTCTATTAGCAGCACCCATCGCCCTACGCCGTTGCAAAAGCACCTCCTGGAATGCAGTTGAATTGTTAAATTTAGGCATTTATTCTTCCTCTAATGGCGGCAACAATAATGCACTATCTTCATCTAATTCTGAATATCTCATTGTCCTTGCTTCTTCAGGTCCATATATTTGATTTACAATATTTAAATTGTCAGTCTCTGCATTAAGTTTATTAATTTCTGCCTGCTCCTTTTCAGTGGGTTCCCATAATGAATTAAATTCTATTGTATATTCTTCTGCAGGATTACCATCTTGCGCTGTTATACCTCCCGGATAAACATACTGCCCAATATAATTAGTAAGATATTGTAATGGAAATAACATTCTTGTTTCCTGAGCAGAAGAAGCATTATCATAATAATTTCTCAAATCAAATTCGCCAGTTGCACTCATACCAGCAGGACTGCGCCCAAACAATTTAGATACTGGAATCTTAGCAACTGCAGACAAATTCATTTGCATTCTATCAACTAAATCAGCAAGCCCAGCTACTGATATAGTCTCTCTGGTATACTCTTCATTTTCACCAAGTAAAACTGCATTAATTATTGATTTACTGGCATTAATGATTTCTATTCTATTATGACAAGCCGCTATTCCATCTTCTCCTTGAGCTAACATTTGAGCAAGATTACTAAGTTTATATTTACCAACAGAAAATTCAAGCATTAAATTGGCAATACCTCTTTCTGTAGTCGAATAATTAGATAACCGGGACCAAATTTTTTGAATAGTAGAAAATCCCCAATAACGATAATTTAAACCCAATTCCCCATTATCCGAACAAGTTTCCCCCCTAAATATTAAACATCTTGTAGCATGCACCTTCATTTCTTCCCCATTTCTCTTATAAATAGGGAATAACTCCACCTCTTCAAAATATTTACTTTTTGGATTATCAACAATATTGTTGCTTTGAATGGGCATCCTATCTGCTCCATAAACTCTTAATGCAATTATTGGCCCAGACTTTTCAGTTAATGCAGTATCAAGAGTGCCATACTTAGTGACTATAACAATTACTGATCCACGATACAATCTGGCATATTTTAATGCCGTATTAAAATGTGATGACGCATTAAGCCGAGTTTGTTCTTTAGCAATTAAATTATCATGATCATTTTTAATTTCCCATCCATTTCTTGTCATATCATTTGGAACAACATCAACTATATTTGAGGTAAGACCGTCCCCATCATACATATTAGACAAAGTGGCATCATCAAATAATATGTACCCGCCCCAATCATTGTGTTTTGTTTTGTCAGATTTTTTACCAAGTCCTGCTAGTAAATTAATCCACCCATCTTTTCTTAATAAATTGACACTCATTGTATTTCCCTTTTTTACATATCCCATAATGCGGAATCGCCAACAATCAATCCACTATATTCAAGTACTCCAGTTAAACAATCCGGAGCATCATCAAATTTATTTGCTTTAAAATTCCTTTTAAAACCCATTAAATGTTTTGCAAATAATGGAAATCTTGTATCCCAATTAAGTGGCATTAAAATTTTCCTCTGTACTTCAGCACTATTTGTATGAATTCTACTTTCTTTGTTCATTCCTTGATGAAACCAATTTATTACAAGTTTATATTTTGATATACGATCCACATTCCTTGCAAATGCTCTACCACCATTATTTGATTCAAAATATCCCTCTTTTATACGCCCCCTTAAAAGAAAATTAGCTGTTTCAAACTCTGTAATTTCCTGCGGTTCATCTGTATAGTAAATGTCAGTTATGTATATTAAATCATCAACACCAACCACATAATTTATAGAACAAAGATAATTACCTCCTGTATCGGCTATGTCCGTATAATTTCGGATGTATCTATGATCTGGAATTTTCTTCCACATATTGAATCCATTATATAATAGACCCACCCTCGGCTTTGGATCTCCTTGATGTAATGATTCAAATTTTTCATTATTTAAATTCCTTTTATCTTCTAAGTTCTTTTTACTGTGACGCTCCGGCCATAATGGTTCTCCTACCTTCCTTTTATCAAGTCCCGTTGGCTTGCTATTCATAAGAGCGGGAAAGTTTATCTTGTACCACGCATCTTTGATGATGTTTTTAGGCTTTAATTGGGTCCATTTTGTAATAGGTATAACTTCCTCTTTTTGTTCAAGCCATCCTATTAAATCGCCTTCATTCCATCGAGTAAATACTATTAATTGTTGGCTATTATTATGAAGTCTATTCCTTACTACTGATACATACCAATCAATTACAGCTTCAAGAATAACCGGACTATTTCCTTCTGCATAATCCTTATAAAGGTCGTCCATTAACATTATATCAACAGGATTACCACCTAAAGGACCACCACGACCAACAAACATCTGAGAACCTAAATGGTTTATTATTTCGAATTCATCCTTAGTCTTTAAATAATTACCACTCAATGATTCCTGTGCATATTTTGTTTTTGCAATTGTTGTATCAGGAAATATGTTGTAATACTCATGACTTGATATTATCCTCTGTATATCAACACTAAATTTCCTAACAAATGTTGATGAGTAGGAAGCCATTGCAATTTTAAAATCCGGATTAAGGCCATGCAAAAAAGCAGGTAACCTTCTTGATGCCAATTCACTCTTTCCATGTTGAGGCGGCATGGTTACCATTAATTTAGGAAGAATTCCATAAGCAAATAAATTTAATATCGTAGCAAAATTAATATGAACTTGTGTTTCTCTATAAGCCGGAAAAGTATAAGCCACAAAATTTCTAAATTCCTTCCGTGCCAACTCCCTCCGGATCAATTCATATTGTAGTTGTTGTAATGCTAATTTACTCATAAAATTTCTCTTATTGTGTGTAATTAGTAATTATTGTAAATACCAAATTAGCAAGTAAAACAAGGCTTATTCCTGCAAGCCACAACTTAACATCCTTTATCGTTTCTTCTTTTACTTTTTTATGCTTCTTTTCATCCTCTTCATCATGTTCTTTAATGGACTTAATACAACCTTCTTTATGTTCTTTCACTTCCTGAGAATATTTTCTAATACCAGATTCCCAAATCACTTTTATTTCATCTTTTATATCATCCTCAAGTTTTATGAGTGTCTTGTTCATGAATTCAACATCTTTGGCGTTATTGTAGGTCGCTTTTGTTGTTTTATTTAATTCCTGCTCGATGTTATTTATCTTTGTTTCTATTCGACCTAAATATTCTGAGATACTATCATACTTTGTGCCTACTCCATTCAATAGATCTTTAATCGTTTTAAGCAATCCCTGAACATCACCTTCCGTCAAATCCATTTAATACCGCCCTCTTTTGTTATTTTCTTTTTCTCAGTGATTCCAAATATTCTTTATTTTCAATATCCTCTTTACTCTCTAATGGTAATTCTGGTTGATCAGGGTCAATTAAATCCTCTAATGAAATTAAATGATTTTCTCTAAACCAAGCACTATTACCATTAGGAAATAAAACATGATATTTGGCAAACACACTACTATCAACAGCACACAGTGTAATCATACCCTGATCATTTAAAACAGTCTCGACCATTTGGTCTATGTTAAATTTAAAATCAACTATCATTTTTTATCCTTTAATACACCCTCTCTTTTTAATTCCTGAATCAATTCCTTTTCCATCTTTTTTAACTTTTCTGTATCCATCTTAGCAAAATCAATACCAGTCTCTTTACCCTCATCATCTATAGTCGTAACAATATGCTTATGAGTGACCGGTTCAAGTAATGATGGACACATCTGCAATAAATACTTCCTTGATTTATCCCTATCCACCAACTTTGTAACGACCTTCTCCTCCTGACCATCTCGACCATATACCTTAGTTTCTATTCCTTCTATACAACATCTATATTCTGGCGGAATATCATCCCAATCTGTATATTTAGGACTACCATCTAAATTAACAAACATTGAAGGATCATATGTAGCTTGTATTACCATCTGCCTCAATAAATCCGTAGGCAATATTGATTTTATTTGTTCTTCTATTACCTCTTCTAATTTCTTTATCGCAACCTGATTATATATTTTTTTAGAGCACAAAGCTGCAAGTACACCCATATTTATTCTTTTAGCTGCTTTGCTAATATCCATTACTATCTTACCAGTTTTATTATCCACGTGAGAATAATATGCCCTTCTATATGCATCCGTTTTATTATGATTGTTGAATACATAATACCAACAGTAAGATCTATGTCGCAAGGTTATATAACGAGGATTATGTCCTTTTTGATTAGGATTTTCTATTATATCATCAAGATATGGTGTCAACGCTTTTATACGCCTTGGGGTATACCATATCTCTTCTATTGTATCTGGAACTGGCCGGTAGATAACATCCTCCTTAAACGTGTTTCCACGTCCTTATCGTAAAATTATGTACTACAAACTTCCTATACACTAACTGCCCCCTATATTTTCTGAACAGTCCGTTCTTATTTTATTATTTTTATAATTATCTTGGATTATGTTATTCTTTCGGCAAGAATTATTCTTTATGTCTTTACGGCCCACTCGACTACCTTCTGTTCTTATAACATCCTTTTTGGTCCTTCTTTGTATAGTAGTTTTAATAGCCATAATTTCTACTTCCCTTTTCTTTTTTATTTATTCCTATAAAATAGGTAAATATCGAAAACAGGAATTACAAGTATTTTAACAAATTTGCTGTGGCCTCCTTTTAACAATATTATTCATATATTTTACCTCTTTTAAATTTTTTAAAAGACACAATGAAAAGTTTTAAATTAAACCAACAAAAATATGCTCCTTTAATATTTCCATAATAAACAACTTGTATTGAAGGTGTTATATAAAAACGGCACCATTCATTTTTATGTTTTTTTAAACTATTCATGTACATAATATACATTTTATTTAATTATTTCCTTTTCTATTAATTGTCCAGGCAAGGATCTGCACCTTGCATGTAGTTTTTGCGGTACTGAGTGGCAGACCGAAACCATCCTAAGATGCGTCACTTATACCTACAGCCCATTACAACTCTTCCTACAGCGTTCACCTTCTCTCACGGGGATATTTGTGTTCCCCACGCTTGCGTTTACCTATTCCGCCACCGGACAACAGTTTTTATAAAGGTATAATCGGTTGTCTCCGAAAATATCAGCCTCTATTCTGCCATAGACTCTTTTTTAACGACGGTTTATAACTATGGATTAACCTTCTATGTCAGCAAGGGAGTTATTTGTCTTGGCAGGACTCGAACCTGTTCACCAGCCCCTTATATTTCGTGCATAATAAGAAACAGTGCTCTCCCATTGAGCTACAAGACATATCACTCCTCATCCTTGAAATATTTAATAACCTTTTTTGCGAAATCAACCGTATATTGTGCTGGAGTTAAAGGAGCTTTCAAATTGATTATATCATTAGCGATTTCCAATACCTCATCCTTCTTATTAAGTTCGACCAGTCCAGTATTTTGCCATTTTCTTATTACTAAATTTATGTAATCTGAATGCCAATAATGCTGATCCAGTGACTCTGCCATCTCTATCAATTTGTTCGCTTCTTTTATTGTTATCATATCACTCCCTCCTTATACAAATCATATATACCTCATTGGGTGAAATTTAAAAGAGGCATAGAATCCTTTTACATGGTTTAGCCTGATTCTTAGTTTATACTCGGCCTACTGCTTTCGGAGTCTGCCATCAACCATAAAGGCCACTGCTTTTACATCGGGTTTACACCGATTAGTCCATCCTTCCGCCCCGGAATGCTACCGGAATTTCCGCACCGGCGGTAGATTCTATGCCTCTTTTAAACTTCACCTAATTTTACATATCTGGAAATTGAATTGAGGAGACGTTCAACTTCAGATATGATTGCCATTAGATTAAATTTTGACAGCCCTGTTTCCTGATATAGCCTTTACGATATCTACGGCAAAATCTTTAGCTAAATGGTTCTCTATATAGCTTTTATATGGGGCAGCTCCATTAGGCTTCTCCAACAATTTATTCAGGAAAACGATTGCCTGCTCAAATGTCAAAACTTCCTCTAATTCGGCATATGTTAAATTGGCATTTTCTTTTAAATAAATGTCAACAAATTCTGCTGAATCTCTCTCGTCATGCCCAACTAAATTATGTGATTCTCTTTCGTAGTCCCTTATGCTGTCCAAAAATTTTATCAATAGTTCTCTCATAATCTACTCCTTTAATAATAATGTAAAAATGCCAACTTCACATCATGCCTGGGCCATTGGGTGAAATGCTTTCTCAATATTCTTTTAACAGCTACCCAATTTATTACTGCATCATATCCTTCTGTCTCAAAACACATATCCTTGAGTTCCGCAAGAACTTCATCTAATCCGGCACATGTAGAAATTGCTTGTATTTTACTTTTAGATTCTGCATATTCTTCAATCAAATTTTCCATTTCTTCGCATCTGTCAAAATCACTATACCCGTAACCGTTCTCATCCATAAATTTTTCAAAAGTCATATCACTCCTTCCTTATACAAATCATTTTCCATAAATATTAAACGACACCAATCGAATTTATCTATATAAAAACCATGTCTTTTATTCCAAAAAAGACCAGTATTTTTTTGAACGTAAATTATTTTATTTGAGTTTATTGGTTTAGGTAAATCCTTATAAGTAAGGACTTTTTTTATTCGCAACATAAAATATAACCAAATATGCAAATCATTATCTAAGTTAAAACGCCCATCTACATTTTCTTGGGATTGTATATAATGTTTTATTTCTTTTAACCTTATATTTAGGTTTTTCTTATTCCAAAAATCTATTATTTCTTTAATTGTCATATCACACCTTCTTTATACAGCTCATTCTTATACCGCCGTGTTTTCCTCTGAGCTGTATTATGACTAACTCTGTCATATTCCATCTTCCAGACCTGCTTTTTGCTTTTCTGCTCCAATTGGCGCTGATACATTTCAGGACGTACAGCGTTATGAATGGTGGACTTGCTGACTCCATATATCTTCGCAATATCGTTCAGTGACTTGCCGCCCCGATATAATTTCCTTATTTTCTGCCGGTCGTCTTCGGATAACTTTATGCGCCGGTCATGCGGTGTATGCGCTATTTTTATTCTGTCGATTTTGTAGGCCATATTGTTTGCATTATTCGCTTTCCTCTTTCTCCAATGACGCATACCATTCTTTATTTCTTTCCATTAATTCATCCTCAATTATATCAGTATCGTCAATATATTTGACTTCAAATTCCCCGAATCTTTTTGTCCATTCTTCTATTCTTTCAGGGCGATCTGCGTATAAATCGCCATAAGCCCATCCTGCATTACTGCACAAATGAGACGCTAAATGCTCCCCGGTTTCTGCAACTAAAATATTAAATACACAGTCTTGCCTTTGGGCACTTCCAGGCGCTATTACTAATAATGTTTTTTCCATTTTTTACTCCCTGCCACCATGGGCTATTTTAATTGTGTCGATTTTGTATGCCATTGGTTTTATCCATATTTTCCTTTGTTGAAACTTTTATATTTAAACAGCCTTAATCCTAAATTCTCAATTTTTATAATATCTTTTAATATTATACTTTTGTCTTTTTCATGTATGTATAATTCCGTTATTTTTTTAAAATCTTCATTGTCATACTTTACATATCCGCTCTGTTTATGATAAAAAAGATCTTCATAATTACCTTCCATATTGTCAACATAACAATATTTGAATGTTATCTTTACTATTTTTGAAATCATATCTTTTATCCTTTTACAAAATCTTGATATTCATCAAAATCCAATAATTCTCCGTACGAAAATCCTTCGTCAAAATTTATTATATCTCTATACTCATGAAGACATTCTTCGGATAACTTAATCCGCCGGTCATGCTCAGTATATGCTATTTTTATTGTGTCGATTATGTAGGACATTTTATTTTCTCCTCTTCCCATTCACAAAAAAATTCTTTCCTCTCGGAACAAGTTATAACTGCTACTGTACGACTTTTTAAAATTAAGGGTTCATCGTCCTTTCTAGGAACTAATTCATCATCTTTATAAATATCAAAATAGGGACACCATGAACCACAAGGGGACTCATCTGGACTCCAAGGACATATTAAAGGCTCTCCATTTCTAAATAAATATCCTCGTTTAAGGTTATTTGGGTAACTATAGTTATATTTAAACATTATTTATTCTCCTTTTATTTAATAATATTGTCCAACATTATCATGATAATAATATGCCATCCATATTGCTTCTTCATAAGGACAATACCATGTAATGTCTAAATTAGATGCTCCTTTTTCTGTATATTTAATTCCTGCGGTAACATCAATGTATTGTTGTCCTATTTTTTCTGAGGGGATATAAACTATAACATGATTGCCATTGTCAATTAAAACCAATTCACTATAGATATCCAATTTTTCTTTTATTAGATATTGAAAAACCAAACAAAAAGCAACACAATGTCCTTTCCTTGTAATATTTGTTTCTTCAGGTAATGGCCAATAAGAACCACCACTTTTATCATATGTAATATGATGCTGTACCCATGCCAGTATCATATGTACAGAATCTAAAGGCATATTGTAATAATTATTTATGTTTGAATCATCAAACTTGTAATCATACATCTGACCAACTTCAATATCACACAAGGTACACTCTTCATTTACTAATTCACACCCAAAACAAAAAACGATTAAAATTAAAAATACCAACCCTTTCATCTCCTTCTCCCTGTATCAAAAACTTCTTATAATAATATCGGCCAATGTAAATAAACAACTTTCCTATTACAAAAGCTATTCCCTTATACCATGCCTTCTTTTATTTTGTACTTTTAAAAATGCCATGTGTAACATTGTCCTTATTTAAAATTATTGTTTTTTTCTGGTCCGTTTTAAATGTATAATCACAGAACATCCAGACGACCAAAGAGAATAAAGACAAAATAAGAATAACACTTAATAAAGAACTTACACCAAAATGAATTATGTCTATGGTATCACAAGAATGAATAACTTCCATAATTTCAGTATTGACTCCAATTGTAACACATAAACAAGACATAATAAAACCAAACAATCCAACCCAAAATAAAAACTTTAAAAACGGTTTGTACATCACACAAAAAACCCCCATTTTTAATAATATTTTATACCTCTACAAATTCTAATAATTTAAAATATTGCAATTCAGTAAGATCGTCTCCCTGAATTAATTTCTCCTGTATATCTTCAAGGAATCCCTGAGCCCACTCCCCCATTTCATCATTATCCTCAAAATATTCTTGTATTGCATTAATTAAATTAGTCCTTCTATTTGATGTTATTGGTCTTATTTTAAATTTATTAACCATATCAAACCCCATTACTTTCATATTTTATTTCATACTTTTCTAATAATTCACCATAATCGTCTTCCGTTAATTGTTTTATATGATGTACTCCGCATCTCGGACAAAATTTTGTTCCATCCCAATCTTCTTCACAGATTTCAAGTAATCCAACAAAAAACATACATCCACATATACACCGATAAGCATCCACATGCTCTTTTACTACTATTTGTATTTCTATCATTTACCACTTACCATCCTTTTAGTAATCATTTTTTGAATTATACCTCTCTTTCTTCTCTTACCATGTCTGGACCCAGTTATTACAAAACCCACCCCCTACGCATCAATCTCTGTTTAGGAGTTTCTGTTATTACAGATTTTTTCCTCTGTCTCCTTCTTTGTTTATTACGTGCTAATTTTTTATGTTTTAATCTTCCATTCCGCATTTCATATCTCCTTAAAAAATGTGCGGCGGCCCCAACTTCAGCCACCGCACATATAAAATTTAATATATACAACTGATTTCAGCCATCACACATCCACCAGATTGCATCCATTATTATACTTCAATGTATTTATTTTTCTGTTTTTTATAGTACTTCCTTTTATTTAATACTGGACCAAAATATTTATCGCATTTCATACATTTATTAATATTTGGTATTTTTATACAAGTACAATTCTTCCTTGCTTCATTAGATATATAATTCTTTTTTTTCCATTCTCCATTATTTATACAAAATAAACAAGGTTTACTATCTATAGATATATTTTCATATAAACAATTACTGCATTGTTTATTGTCCATTTTCAATTCCCTTTAATAAATTAGACCAGTTGTTCTCAGGAAGTGTTCTTACTACTACTTCAGCAATTAAAGCTACCCTCCATTCTTTTTTATCACCTACTGATTCCGCAAGAAATAAAGCTGAACCAATGTCCTCCCCTTCAAATTCATATATTCTATCTCCAGCAAGGGCGGTTGATGGTTCTTCTACTCCTTTAAACATAATTCTAAACAACATTATTTTTCTCCTTTAGTTTTCCTTTCTAATCCTATAAAAAAAGGACAATTTTTACTTTTATTTGGTTGAAAATACCCCGGCTGACAATATGAAATATCTGCCCCGCAAGGATGCAAATTTTTTATTTCACAAGAACATTCTCCGGGACAAAACAAACCATCATAACCTGCAATAATTAAATACTTTTCAATTATTTCCAATCCCGTCATTAATATCAACTTCCTCCCTCTGTTCTTGCTCCATCATATATGTAATTAAATTTCTGGTTTGTCTTGGTAATGTACTCTTTTTTTGTTGAATTAGTTTCCATTCTTCATCAATATCTATTTCCCTTAATGGGTGATTTTTATCCTTAATAATTTTTGCAAGTACTTTTTTACGATGAATTTTATCCCGTAACATTTTTTTACAAGCTGTCTATATTTCATTTAATGGTTGACTCCTTTTATTTCAGAAGTAGCAAAATTAGAAATTTCTTGGTGATTCTTCTTTTTTTTATGTAATATAATTTGTGGCACAAATTCAGATTCGCATTTTGGGCATTTTAATATAATTGTAATGTTAATTTTCCCGTCCGGTTGTGTATTTTTTTCAAATGTTTGTAATAAACCACATTGACAATCAAGACAATTCATTTAATACCTCATATATGCATTTTTTTAAGTGGATTATTACACATATAACATTCATTAGTAATTTCGAATGAATTCAACTCCCGATTCGTAAATGTCTTTCCACATTTTGTACACCTCCAATAATCTGGGCGACCTGCTTCTTCTCTTTCACATGCACAACATACAACGCCACCATCTATTATTAATATGCCACATACTGCACATTCATTAATATTTGCTGCTTCAAGTACCATTTTATCCCCCTATAATTTATTTATATTTTTATATCGGCCACGTTTACCAACAAAATGAAACAACAAAAATAAAGCATTAGCAGCTACATGAGCCAAAGGATTTAATCCAGATTCCCCATCTTTTTTAAAAATTTCTCCTTTATCGTAATTGCTCTTCCATTCTATTAGATGTCTATTTAATGCATCATAAAATTCTATTGGATCTTTAGATTCCTTCCATCCATTGGGTTCATATTTTATTGCACCATTCTCAATAGCTTTCATTACTTGTTTTAATTCTTCTACCGGCATTAAATTCCATCTTAATTTACCTTTTATATCCTTATCTTTTCCCATTACTTTTACCTTTATCATTATAACTTATAAGAATAAAAAGAATCACAACAACTGCAACCGGCCACTTAAGCATATCTATTAATGTAATTAAATCATTCATTTTTTAAACTCTCTTTGATTTGTTTTGGATCAAATTCATTTCTATCTTTAAATTCTTCCTTCTTTCCAGGATTCCATTGATTTACACTCCTAAAATAGCCCACTACTCTTGAATACAATTCTACTGGTATTTTCTTAATATTACTAACTATAATCACCGTCGTCCTCCATAATAATAACTTCTCCTTTTTTTATTTGTCCCTTACCTTTGCATATTGGACATGTTCTATATCTTAACATTCCCTTTGCACGATTTAACATACCCAAACCATCACAATTTGGACATTTTTCTTTTTTTTCTTTTTGTTCTTTTATTTTATTATCCATGGGGGAGTGCCATCCTTACAAATTTTTTAGTCTTCGGATTTTTTAATCCGCCATTTTCGAATATCTTATTCAATACCATTGTTTCTAATCTTACATCATCTTCACAATAATCTATTACCTCCTTCTTCTTTCCATCCTGCCACATAAAAGGAGCATTTTTACCATTCATCATTTTTTGTTCACCACTAAAATTAGTAAATAACACCTTGTCTAAACTAAAACCTCCATGAGTACGCCTATTAAATTCCCCATTTAAGCCACAAGCAAACCACAATTGTTCCAATATATCATAACATTTATTATCATCTACTTTTATTCCTATGGCCCTAAGCATATTATTATCATATTTTTTAATATTAAATCCTGATATTATATCAGCCTTTTCAAAGATATCTTTAAATTTTCTACTTTTTAACGACTTCCCATTATAAGAACTTATTTTACCTGTCATATAATCATATACGGATACTACAGCTACCCCCATGCCTTTATAATCTTCCCATCCATCAGCATATGTATACTTAGGTCTTTTTTTATCAATTACTGGTGAATGTTTACATTCAATATCATAAACAATCATATTTATTTCTCCTTTTATTATAATTCTTTTAGCATATCTTGGTATAATAACTCTTTATTAAAATATATTACCATTCCAGATTCATATGCTTTTTTCATTTCTTCTACCGTCCCTTTAGAATTGTACCATTTACCAACAATTAGTATAATATCACAGCTATACATAAAATCCAAATTAGCCGGAATCACAAAACCATCCGTTTCAATCCAATCTACCCATCCGCTATTAGCATGAGGACAATACACCGCCATTCCTCTCTTCCATAGCCATGTTGCTGTCTTTTTAGCCCTATAAATGTTAATTCTCTTCTTAATAAGGTTTCCCCTTAATGGTCCAGCCACATATACTCTTTTATAATTTCTATTCATTTCCATTTTTTATACCTACTGCCTCTAATAATGAATTATACAGCACACTTTTTACTGATTTTAATAACATAGGTTTGTGAATCTTACCTTTCATTAAACATGTAATACTATCATACCCTTTTAAACCAAATCTCACACTTTCCTTAAATATATGATCTTCATCATCATCTTTAATTATATTAGTAAGTACAATAGAATCCAACAAAATTTTTTGATTATAATTACCAACATCATGTTTCTTTTTTACATCAATAAATGTGATATACCATTCTATTTCTATTTTATCACTAAACAACTCCCTACTTAATGACAAACCCCAATCATTAAAATTAGATACATAATTCTTCTTAAAAGATGCAATAATAATTACATCAATAATTGATTTATATTGACCTTTTAGTTGTTTAATATTGCCATGATGCATCCGTCTGAATTGATTAATTGAAATTCCCTTAAATGGCAGACTTATATAAAATCCTTCTCCCTCATCTACTATTCCATAAGAAATATGAGGCAATATAGGATATTCATTATTCATACTTTTGAATACCTCCTTTTTAACCCATTTACTACACTTTGTGGTACCACATCTGTAATTACCCATTTACCTTGATGAATTCCATTATCTCCAACATGACAATCAAAACAAAGAGGCAACCCATTATCAGATTCGTCCTGACCTCCTGCAGATTTGGGTATTATATGATGCGGATGACAATACTCCTCTTCTCCACATTTTAGACATTTATTCATATTAATACAATCATCCTCCATTTTATCTCGAAATGACATTTCATTCCCATTACTTTTATACTTACGCACCAATTTAGGTTTATGTATTCTAATATTCCATCCTGCTTTTACAGGAGTAACAGATATTCTTGCTTTAGGTGATACACCAAATATCTCTTTAATCTTTATTAATCCTGCCTCATCCATTTTACTTCTCCTCCTTCATCCATTTTTCAGCCGATCCATACCTACAAAACTTTTTTACAGAACAATAATTTTGGCACTTGTTATCCCCCCATCTTTCTTCATCAGTACAAATTGGAACATCATCATCATTTCCTTTACTTAATGCTTCTAATAATGCATCTTTTTTATTATTAAAATATTTCTTTATTGGATCATCTGGTACTATCGGTATTGGTATAAGATATGAATTATTCTCCAGTCCTCTGGTCCTTGCAATTTGTAATCCACCATCCCTTACTATTGCCTGTATTCTCAATTCATCTACTTTTATATCATATTTTTCTTCAGTTCCTATACGATAATAGTTTAATTGTCTTACCCAATCAAGGCAATCCTGCCTATTTATATTTTGCCTCCATACCTTAATCAACCTATTTTCACCTTTAATTCTTGCAAATTTTTCTTTACTCTCCGGATCTGTATACCACGTTTTTTGTTTACATATTGCATCAGATTCTATTAATTCCCCATATATGCCTAATGCCTTCATAACTTTATAAGAACCAGATGTCTTGTAATCAGTGAGGATATTCCAACTATCTTCTGTCTCCAATAAATCCGCTATCATGCTGATACCATCTTTAGTAATATGAGCAAATTCACTTTCCATATCTCCCATTTCATTTTGTTCCAAGCCATTATGAACTGCCGTTCCCAATAACATAAACATCATTTTATCTGGCCTTTCATCATAATTTTTAGTAATACTGAGATAGGCTTCCATAGTTCCTTTTATCAATTGAGTAGTCGATGGAATACCCTTCCATTTTCTTACCTTCCCTAATTCAATAAGAGTTGCCTTTGTAAGACATCTCTTCTTAAGTCTGCATCCTTGATCCTTTAAACAAGTTTTAATTGATACTAATTTGTCGTCCGGACATAAAAACTTAGTCATCGGCATAAATATTCCTCCATTACTTATATTTTATAATTTTTTATTCCTAATAAAATAATACCATTTTGATATTTTAAATGGAATTCATACAACAATCCCGTTTTTATATCGGACTGTTTCCATACTTCTGGAAAACAAGTTACTTCATACCGACCATTGATATCTTCAATTTGTATAAAAGCCATTTTATCATGATGTTTCGTATAAATCTCTTTTATTTTAACTACATAGGCAAGTGCCCTTACAAATTTTTTATCATTCAAATCTTTTATATAATCATATTTATCAGTCTTAATATCACTAACTACCCTACCACAAATACCATATTGGTTCAAATGCATATCACTAATTTCATTAGAAGTCATCCCTAACCTATCTGATATTCCTTTATTAGCACATGGATACTTAGTCCACTTATTAAATGCACCCGCTACATATAAACTTTTTAAAGCTGTTTTATTTATTAATTTCTTGGGTACTCTCTGGTCAAAATCCTGCCAATCTTTAAATCCATCCCCTCTAATTTCAATTAGTTGATTTACAGTCTTTTCACTTAAATATTTCAATCCTGCAAATCCCGGCACAATACGATTATTTTTTACTGCATATCCCATTTGACTTGCGTTTATATTGATTTTACCTACCTTAATTTTTCTTTTCTTTAAGGCATCAACAAATTTGCCCGCCTCTACACTATCCTTAGCATTATTAATACAAGAACAATAAAATTGTTTTGGGTAATGCTGTGCCAAATATGCAGTCTCATAACAAATACGAGTATAAGTAATTGCATGACCAAGATTCCATGTATATTTACTAAACTTATCAATTATGCCCCATATTTCTTCTGCCTCACCCACTGTTATACCATTCTTTAAGCATCTATCATTAAAAATTACCCTCTGCTTTTCCATAAGCTCAGGAATCTTTTTTCCTATTGCCTTTCTCACATCATCAGCTTCAGATTGGCTATAATTAGCTAAAGTAACAAATATTTGCATTACCTGTTCCTGATATAATGGTAATTCCATCGTCTCTATCATTATATCTTTTAATAAAGGATGTAAAGCTTTAATTTCTTCTTTTCTATTTTTCCTATCAACATATTTTTTTGTTAATCCAGATATTAATGCTGCTGTTCTACCCAATGTATTTAAATCCACCAATTCCTTAAAATTAGACGGTTTTACATCCTGTATTACAGTCTTATAATTATGAGTATCCCATTGAAATACACCTGCAATTAAACTACCATTCAAAAATTCATATACCTTTCTATCATTTAATGGTATTAAATTCAACCACTTTATATTACCTTCTATATTGTTTTCTGGATGTATAATTTTAAGTGCATCCGTTATTATTTGAAGTGTATTTAATCCAAGGATATCAAATTTTACAATACCCATATATTCAATTTGATCTTGTTTATATTGAGTTACTTCTTTTTTATTATGTACATATAATGGTATATATCCATCCATATCAATTGCTGATACTGCAATTCCTGAGGCGTGAATTCCATATGACCTTGGTAATCCCTCTAATTTCTTAGCATTATCAAACATTTCTACAAATACAGAATTTTCAGCATTATTCTTATAAATATCACTGTCCTCTACTAAATCCAAATTCAAATGTTGATCAGATGGAAAACTTTTAACTATATCATCAATATTTTTATCAAAATTACCTGTAACTCTACAAATATCCCTCATTGCCGCCCTTGCTCCCATAGTAGTCACAGTTAACATATTCTTAACTGAATTTTCTCCATATTTATACTGTAAGTATTCAATTATCTTTTGTCTATCTTTGGGATTAAAATCAAGATCGATATCAGGCATTACTTTTCTACTACTATTTAAAAACCTCTCAAATGGAATTTCCATAGTAAAACCCATCGGATTTAATGGGTCCACTCTGGTTATTCCAAGCAGATAAGCCACCAAACATCCACCCACACTGCCTCTGCCAGCTGATATATAACCAGACAATTCTTTGTTGCAATAATCAATGATATCTTTGACCATTAAAAAATAATTAATATACCCGTGTTTACTTATTACTTCTAATTCATATTTAAGTCTACCTAAATATTTTGGTTTATTAATATTTAATTTAACCAACTGTTTTTTTAACATAACATTAAATTTTTTGTAACCCACTCCAAGATCAGGCAATCTTGCTTCAGATTTTGATAAACCATAATCTTTTATTCTATCTATTATTTCCCATAATTGCCCTACATCTATTGCATTTTCTTTATAATGATATATATTAGGATTCTCTATTGTACTGAATTCTTGTAATTGTACATTTTTATTTATAGCCATATATTTACACCACAAATGATAATCATCAAATTCAATATATTTTGCATGAGATGTACCCACATATGGCAACTCAAACTCCATTAATTCAGATACCAACTTATTATTGTGTTTAAATAATTCAAGATACAGCCTATCTTTAAATACATTCTTAAGTATATTTAATTCTTTAATTGCCATTGATGTATTATTATTTTGTAAATGTAAAGATATTACACTTTCTTCTGAGTTAATTAAACACAACAACCCCCTATTATATTTTCTTATCATATGATGATCAATTCTTGGTATTTTATAAAAACCGTCCACATAAGATGCAGTTGATAATCTTATTAAGTTTGTATACCCAACTTTATTCATGGCTATTAATGTTAATCTACCAGCCAATTTACCATATTTTTGTAATAACATATCAATATGACCAAATGACACATAAGCATCTAAACCAATTATTGGTTTTTTGTTGTGTTCAATACATGCTTCATAAAATTCTATAGCACTAATTAAATTTGGGTCCGTAATTGATATTACCGGCGTATCAAGTTCCATTAAATCAGATACACTAATTATGCTTTCTAATGACCCCTGAGAAGTATAAGTATGCAAATTTAGCATTATTCAATTTCCTCTCTCCAATCAACAAACAGTACAAACCTTTTATTTTTATTAACAATAATTTTTGTATATGTATTAAGCCAATTTTTTAGGTATAATTTTACATATTTACTAAATGGTGCCTCTGGTGGTATTTTATAAAACATTACCCTTCTAAAAAATTCACCAAATACCATATGTTGCAACTCCTTAAAATCTTCTTGATACAAATGTCCCTTATACCTTTCATATTTATTCTTTACTATCTTCATTAATAAAAAATAATGGCATTTGAATATCAAATCGAAACTTTTTTTACTATCGGTCAATTTGTATATTAAGATCAACGTGTCTATATGAACTTCTGTTGTTTTTTTATATTTACTATAATATTCACCAACCATTCCAACATATTGATCTTCTGATAATTTCATACCTTCCTTTAGCATATTCATTATCTGCCACTTGATCCAAAACCACTTTCATTTCTGGCCCCTGATTTATTCGACAAATAACCCGTAAAATGAGGATTCATTGACGTATGAGGCATGATGATAATTTGGGCAATTCTTGATTCAGGCGGAACATGTATGTCTTCTTTTGTTGGATTAAATATTTTAATAGATAATTCTCCAGTATAATCACCATCTATAACACCACTATCAACAATAAGCCCATATCTTAATAATGTACTGCTTCTACCTGTTAACCAAATCCAAGCTGGGATTCTGCTTCTGGCTGATACACCTACTGATACATTGGTCCTTCCACCTGCAGGAATAGTAGTAGATTTAGAAACAAACAAATCATAACCAGCATCCCTTTTATAAGTTCTTACAGGCATTGTACCTCCCTCCATTATATGAATATCATAATCATAACTAAAAAGCCAAGAATGAACAATCGTTTTTATCCAATTATTTAATATTTTTATCATTTATCCCCTTCCGTTATAATCAAACATATGTCGCAATAATGAAATCAACTTCTTGTTTAACTTATTATTTTTAAATTGTAATTTAATAAAAGCCAAACAAATTAAAACTAAAATTGTTACTACAACCAATAAAATTGTTTCCATACCACCCTCCTTTTTACTAATTCTCACCTACTTCTGTCATAAATAAATTACTATCATTTACATGTAATGGCAAAATTATACTGCTACGATTATACCTCACTTTATCTATATGATAAATAATATTACCTATTGGATCCAATTCTAATTCTTTGTTATTTTTTCTTCTCATAGCGATAGTTACATCTGCATCAGCTTGTATCAACTTTGATTCACTTGATCTCCTTGCCTGTGGTGTAGCATCATCTAATCCTTGATCGGACAATTGCCCTACAATAATAGCCGGTAATCCCAATTCATCACATACATCCACTTTCATTCTTCTTGTTACTTCTTTTAATTGTTGCGTCCTACTCATGCCCTTCATATAAACAGCTGGAGTAGTTAATTGTAAATAATCCAAAACCACATAATTGATATCATGCTTAATCTTTGCATACCTTATAACATTAAATATATGATCCACATCCATAGTATTATGTATATGTATGGTATCGCCTTCTATTTTTTTAGTCATTTCAAATATTTTATCTATATCATTATCACCTACATTGCCAATTGTTACATCGGTAGCCGATATACCTGTTGATATTGCTATTAATCTCTCAGTCACTTCCCTTTCATCCATCTCACCAGAAAAAATTAAACCCCTATAAGATTGTTCTATAGACAACCAATACATCCAATTCAATACTAAAGTGGTTTTACCATGACCAGTATTACCCATTACTAACATTAATTTTTTAGGCCTAATTCCATGTAATATATGATTAGTTCTTTCCCATCCTGGACCCAACTGCATGCTTTCTACCTTAACTTTATTAATAAAATCCTCAGTAATTTGCTTTGTCACTTGAGTCATACTGGCTAATTGATTGTCACTGTCTTTATATAATTTTACAACTGCCTCATTTAAATAACTTAAACTATCATCAAAATTCGTATTCTTTCTTAATATGTCCTTAGCAATATTTGATACAGTTCGCCTTTGATATAAATCTTTGATTACCCCTATATATTCTCCTACCGATGATTCATCCACTATAGGCAATCCTTCTATATATGAATTTAACCATACTGGAGCATGGGATACTAAATTAATTCTATTAATATTCTTATCTTTAATCAACCTATATACATATTTTGAAGCATTTAATACAAACCAATCTTCTTTAATTCCATATTGCACTGCTACTTCAGGATAATCCAACATATATGATATTATGTGCTGTTCATATTTATGATTGTGGATTGTTATATCAGTTTGTTCAATAAATTTATCTCTAATAGCTTCTAATTCAAAACCCGTCCTATGATGAAGATAATGAATGAAATATTCTATAGTAGTATTATCATAATCATCCACCAATCGAATAGCAAAATCAATCATATCATAAGACTTCTTATAATCTTTATTAATATTCGCATCTGAATATTTTCTTTCAATATAAAAAGCCGGAATAATCTCGGCCATATCCATTGCAGATCTTAAATTAAAACCTGTCAATATAGCCTCATCCGGATCTGTATGATCTACAAAAATTACCCTACCATTTAAATTTCTTTTACAAAACAATTTACCGTAATCATCTACCATTCCTTCTATAAATTTCCATCCTGCCTGATCGCCATCTGTCCATATATATACATTTCTTATTTCATATGCTTTTATAATATCTAATATATTTTCATTTAATTTTAATCCGCCCATAGCTATTACATTATATCCTTTTAAATGTAATGCCAACCAGTCGCTATCTCCCTCTACTATTACCACATCATCTGCTTTTTTTAAAGAATGAACACCCAAAAAAACATCTTCATTGTATGTTGGTATGCTAATATTACTACTCATATTTTTAATATCAGATCCAAATAACCTGCATTTAAAATAAGATATATCTCCATACTGATTATATATTGGATATACAATACTATTATTAAAACATTCATTATTTAAATCGTATGCCCATATATCTTCTTCTGATACCTGTTTAGAAATTAAAAATTTTACTAATTTATCTTTATTATTACTATATCCTACTCCTACTTTAATAATTTCATTAATATTGTTAAAACCCTTATTTATAAAATATTTACTAAATTGATTACTTTCTAATGCTTTTTCTTTAAAATATGACTGTGCTGTTTCCATAATTTCAGAACCAACAATCTCCGACTTTTCATCCTGAAATATAGACTTATCAATCGACAAATCATCAAATATTTTAATTATTGATTGAATTCTATTTAAATTGTAATATTCTTCTACTAAAGAAATTAACGTACCGCCCTTTTTACATCCAAAGCAATGCCAAACCTGCTTGCCTATAGTAACACTTAATGAAGGGTCTGAATCACTATGTAAGGGACATACTGTACGTAAATTTTTGCCATATTTTTTATATGAAAAGCCCATTATTTCAGTAGAATATTGTACTATATCAATTTCATTTAATATATATGAAGTTGCTTTTTTTATATTCATATTTTATCTTTAATTTTATTCCACTCCTCCCTTTTATTATTACCAACTTCCTTATTTGTAACTGGCAATACTACACTACTATTTTTAATAGCTTTTTGCAATTCTTCATTTTTCTTTATATCGGCCTTTATATCTGATTGATAAATAGCCAACACATAATTTAGATTTGCCTTATTACACCTATTTGCAATATGCAAAGCATCTTCGAAATATTTTACACTGTGATGCGAAATTTTTATTAATTCTTTCCACATTCCCCAAGGAAAATCTTGGGATAAATTCTGCAAAAAATAAAACAACCACTTAAAATCACTAATGTCTATACTTTCTGTTGTCGGTCTTAATGCCCATTTATATTTATTATGATATCCATCTATATAATCTAATTCCATTTTGGCACTATTATTTATCATTTTTACCAAACCATTGATCCTATAAATTTGTAACCGACATTCAATCCACCACGCCCAATCAATATAATTAATACCACCAATAAACATTATATCTGTTTCATCTACAACTTTTCTACCTAGTGTTGATAATATCATATGTTACCTCCTATCAATATAAATTGTTATTCTTCTTGAAAGACTATCATATTGAAGTTTAATGGCCTTAAGAAGTTGCTCCATAGCATCTTTATAATTTCTCATTTTATTAGCATATGTTTTATCTTTTATACCTGCAGCAATTCTAACCATTTGACAAAAATAAGCATACACTCTTGACAATTTCTGATATAAAAAAGGATAAATAGCCAACAAATTATCTATTTCATCCTGATCAGCCATTTCTAAAGTTGCATGTACAGGTATAATTGCTTCAATTATTGTTACTAATTCTTGTATATCGTATTCATCAGGTTTGTCGCCCAACCTTTCAAAAAAATCTTCAATTAATTGAGCTGACGTATATTTATCAAATTTCTTTTTTTTAGTCATTCAATTCCTTCATTTTTTTATTAAATTGTTTTAGCAATTCTTTATCGGCCAATAGCTTAATTCCAGCATTTACTTTACCATTACCTAAACTTTTACCATCCATTCTTACTGAAGATGAAGCCATTTCTAATACACCCAACCTTAAACCATAAGAAATTATATCTAATTCTTTAGAAAATCCATATCCAAGATTAAGCTGTGTATCAATTTTAGTATATGGAACTCCCCATTGTTGTTTAACTACACTCATTGTAACATTTCTTCTTGTAATATCAAGATTGTTGCCACTTTTTATTTGTTGAGATGAAACTTTTATTCTCGTACCACAATAAAATTTTAATGCTTTTCCTCCAGTGGTTGTTTCTGGACTTCCATAAAATACCCCAAGTTTTTGTCTAATTTGATTAATATATATGACAATTATTTTATGGCTACTAATAATTGGAGTTAATACCCTACACATTTTTGACATTAATCTTGCATGTGCTCCCATATTGGCATCTGTAAAATCACCATTTATCTCAGCTAAAGGTACCAAAGCAGTCACCGAATCTACAACCATAACATCTACTAATCCGCTACTTAATACCGCCTGTGCTACATCAAGTCCATGTTCACCATGATTTGGTTGTGTAATTAACAAATTTTTTATATCTACTCCTAATGTTTGGGCATATCCAATATTAAGTTTATGTTCAGCATCTAAAAAATATGCAGACATACCATTTTTTTGACATTCTCCCATAATAGTTAATGCCAATGTAGTTTTGCCATCTCCCTCATTGCCATATATTTCAGTTTGGCCTCCTTTAACCAAACCTCCTGATAATGCCCAATCTACATCATAATATCCAGTACTCACCCTATTTTCCTGATTTTTTAAAATTTTGGGAGTGTCCCCCAAACTCATGAGGGACCCTTCACCAAAAGAATCAGATATACTGGTCGCCAGTTCTTTCAAAGCTACCGATTTATCTTTATTCAATATTACCTGCCTTAAAATGGAAGATCTACAACAATTTGATATATATCATCCCATTGTTCTAATAATAATATACACATTTCTTTTTCATAATCACTACCCGATCTTGCCAGATATTGTATAAAGGATTTACCCGTTTGAACAATAATTTCCTGTAAATTTTTATCTTTATATACACCCACCGTACAAATAACACTTAATGCTTCTTGTATTTCGGGAGGCAATGCTGATATATCATTTTCTACCGGCGGCATTGATTCTCCTGTATTATTACTAATCGGTGGTGCTTGTGCTGGTGGAGCTGTATTATTGTTTGTTGTTTCTACTACATCTCTAACCGCACCTACTTCTTGATGTAATTGTTGACCATCCCATGCAGAAACTGGTCCCCAACTGCTAATGTCTACCTCTGGATGGGAAGGAATCATCCTACTAAAATATTCCGGTGGATTAATACCACTCTTTGTCATTATTTCCTGGTGAGTTAGAAATATTTCCTGCATGGTTTTATCATGATTCCATATTTCTTTTTTTATTTTATTTTTGGTTTTAATATCTAAAGTTGCATATGATAAATCAACTCTGTAATTAGTACTTAAACCTTTACCTATACGAGTAATAGCCACAGCTCCTTTATAATTTTGTGCTTGTTGCCTAAGTATAAAATCCATTCCATCTTGTATTTGCTTCCCCGCCAACAACCACAACTTTTTCTTTTCTTGTACATCCCAAACTTGTAATAATGCTTTTTTACTTAATCCCTTTGGTAATCTACCTCCCTTATTTTTATATTCAGGATTTTGTAATTTGTAGATTTCATTTTCAAAGCAAAAAGGGCAAGCCTCATTCCACTTATTACAAAATATAGTAGCAAATTTACCTTGTGAAACTTTGAATTCATGCACCCAAACTCCCATAGGGGAATTCCATGATAATGTGGGATCTAAATCGCCAGTCAACATTATTAAATCTCTTGTTGTTTCTGGAATAACAGTTACAAATTCCATACTTAATTTGTATTCCCATATAGTTTTTAATTCTACTCCTGTACCTTGATCATCTTCTGACATCCATGGTGCCATATTTGTGACCTCCTATTATATTTTAATTTTTAAATCTTACACTTGTTATGTCGGACTTGCTTTTACTAATAATAAATCCACCCGCCTTCAGCAGATGAACTTGATGCCCACCATTTTCCACCAATTTCATCTGCTGTAGCTCTCATAAATACTTGTGATGATTCAGTAAGTAAATCTTTATTTACTTGATTTTCATCTCTACAAGAGAGGTAATTTAGAAAAGTTAATATCGGCCTGTTTACACCATTTATTCGTGTAGCCAATTTTGCTAAACCTGAATCCCATAACCCCACCCTTCTAACTCTTTTTGTTACTGTAGTAATTTCTTTTAAAGAATCATACCCAGAAGATAATGCCAAATCTTCCCAAGTAATTTCTGCACAAAGATATCCACTATTCCCAGCTACCCTTATTGGATAAGTTCTGTATACTCCATATACATCCCTTACATTTCTTGGTGATAATCTTGCATATGAAAGAAAGGCTGATGTAGTAGTATCTCTACTGGTACATTTTGGATAATGTTCGCCAAATAATGAAAGCCCAAAACCTTGTGATCCTTCTAATAATATATCTCCTAAAATGAGATAATTATCACTTATCATAATAATACCCGGCATTTCTTCATTTAAAACAAAATAACAATCCATAAAAGTTTTGGCAGTCCTCAATGATCTTCTGGAATTTGCCATCCCAACTCCCTCACAAGTGGATCCACATTTTTCAAATAATCCCAATTGTCCTTCTTCTGCTTCAATATCAGAATCTTCCACTATTAAAGCCTTTCCATGAATATAAAGCCTATTTAGTATTGGGATATTATTTTGTTCCAACATTTTAATTTCTTCTTTTAATACTTCTAAATTGATTATTGCACCAGCTCCAATTAAAATATTTGCTTGATGATTAGTTACAGCACCTGATGGTAATTGTCTAGTTACGATAGGTTTTCCCTCATATATTACAGTATGCCCAGCTTGGGCCGAATTTACCGATATAATCCAATCGTAATAATTCGTTTGTGCTATTTTACCTGAAACCAAACCTTTACCTTCCGAACCATATTGACAACCTACTATTACATCAATATTACTTTTCATTTTCGTTAACTCCTTTTGTTATAATATTTATGACGAAGGATATTATATTTATCAGAATATAGTAATCCCGCTTCATATTTTCTTTTGAATGTTTTTAAGTAAATATCGGCCAAAAGCAATTTAAAAGGGGAATGAATTTACCTCATCCGAATATTTCGAATACCACACGTGTGGTATTTTGATATCCCAAAAAAGGACGGCAGCTTATTCGAAGTATGCCAAAATGCACCTCCGTTTTGTTTTCCTTTGTTTCCCTTTGTTTTTTTGGTTTTAGAATATAAACATAGCCGGACTTTTTCTAAAACCAAAGGGAAGTCAAGGAAAACAGACTACTACATGTATGGTACTTTATATCCAAATTTGCTTAAAAGATTGTAAAAATTTATTCATTTTATTTTTGAAAGATACACTAAAACTGTGACTCTTTCCTATACTTCGAGCATAATCATAAAAATCCTGCCGATATTGAATTGCACTTATTATCATTTTCTTTTCGGCAGATTTTATTTCATCTATATGTTGAATATATTGAATAATATCTTCTAAAATTTCATTAAGAATAATAGTCTCTGTATAGGAATCACTAATAGACATTGATTCATTAAAATCCGTTGCGGGCATTAAAATTTCCTTTTCTCTTGATTGAAGTAATCCTTCTAATTGGTAATTTCTGCAGTTGGTTTTTTTACAAAATATGTTCCGCCTATCATATGTATATTCGTTATGACAGGATGGACAGAAAAGTATTAGTTTTTCACTGCTAATTTTTCGATAATAATCCAACATAGCTCCCTTTCCTCTATTACAAGCAAATGCTATCGGATCTCCAATATTTAGTTTTGCCCGGAAAAGGGCATTCCATGTAGCCATGATATATTCTGCTTTTATTTCATCTGGATCATATAAATAGTTTGTTTTTAAATGAGGACGGTATCTTGCTTCAATTTCTGCTAATAATAATCGCTCTTCTTTAATAGATATTTTGTTTTTTTGTAATTTTTGAATTAATACAACAGATTGATCTCTATCAATCACTTTTCCCATCTGAAGACCTCCTTAGGTCGTATTATATAATATCCCTTCTAAAGGGGAGGCAGGTTGTTACTCCTGCCTTGCACGATTTTTACGCCATACTATAATTTTTCGTAACAGTTGATGCCAATAGATATGTTATCATTTGGTGCATCAAGTTTCATATTACCACTGGTGGTGGCAATTATTTCGCTCTTTCCTGAAGAGCTTGTGCCATTTCTTTCTTCAAGATCGATTTCAATGGTGAGTTTTTTTCCTTTTACTGACATTTTTAAATTTTTCATTTTAGTCCTCCTAAAGACTTAATTTATAATTTTATCGGCCAAGCTTATCTTGGCCGTTTAAGGCTATTTTGCATATTTTGTCATTAAATTCCAAAGGGCAACATTTATGGCAGTTTGTCTATTTATTTGCGTTAGTGGAGGAGTAACCTGTTCGTATTTCTTAACTCCATTATCCATTTGATATGGTATACCACCTTGTATTGCATTTTCTTGTATCCGATTAAAAATTGACCAGAGAGAATTATTATCATCTTCAGGTCTACGAACTTGAAGTAAAGACTTAGGTTTTACTAATGATTTCTTATTAAATCTAATTTTGTGTGCTTCATGAGCAAATTTGTCAGCTTCAACTTCTGTTAGTTCAATGGTTTTATAATTGTGGATATTAGCTTCGGCATCTTTCACATAGTGGAATAGCATATTTAGTTGTTCCCTGATTTGAGATTCTAAGTTTTTCAAGTGAACAGTACTTATAGAGGATGAGATATCGCCCATCACCAAGCCATTACTACAAGCATTAATATGAAAGCCAAGATATCCCCTAAGTCCTACCATTCCATTGTGTCCTGTAATGATAACAAGTTCGGGTGTACCGTCATATTTTTTGTTATACATATCCAAATTTGCAAATTTTACCATATGTCTGGTATAAGGAGACATTTTTCTTGAGATTACTTTTCTTGAACTATCATGAGATACAACTTCACTTTGATTAGCATCAACTGGAACAAACCCGTATGACCACATCTCCTTTATAATGTCTGTGGTTGGAATGAAAAGGTACTTGTCGGACACTCTGTCCTGTGGTTCTTTTGCGAAAATAGCCGGTGCGGCTTCCTTGAGTTGTGCGTTTGTTAATGCTTTCATGTTAGACCTCCTATGGTCGTATAATTTTTATTTCTGACCTCGTCAGTATTGTATCGAACAATAGACCGGCCAATAGGCCGGTTTCGGTCTTTATTCTGATTGGAATCTAATATTCAGTGCTGATGATATGATAGAAGCAAACTCGTCTGTGCTGTTTGACCTATTATATGCATTCAATACGGTATCTCTAACTGTTTTATTTGCCTCTACTGTTCCGTTAGTGTCTATGTTGAAGGCTATATCCGAAAGTGAGTGGTTGAAACCATGTTGGTTGTAAAGTCTTATTTTATTTCCGTCTGTCCATATCGTGTAGGTATTTCCTAATCCGTTCTCGAAGGTGGCTTTTCTGCTAATTAATCCATCCTTTTCAAATCCTTTGCCACACTTTGTGCACCTGTATGGTCTAAAATTAGCGTCTACATTACCTGTCTGTGGATTGTACTTTGGGGATGGTTCGTAGATTACATGTCCATTACAATTGCTACATTTTGATGTTTTGCCATCAACGTAATCTTTTCTGTCTTGTGCGTTTTGTGAATTTGCCATATTGGATCTCCTTAAGGCGTATAATTTCTGATCTCATCAGCGACATCCTTAATGTCGGACCGGCCTACTGACCGGTTTCGATCTTTATATTTTAGGTGCTTGTCTGTGATCTGTGAAGTCATATCCAGCATGAATAAGATCATCAAGACTTTCATTCACCGAATTTGATATGTTTTCCATTAAAGACTGGATATAAGATGCATGCTCTCTATCAGCAATATTATATTGTGTTTCATCCAAGCATTTCATTGCAGCCCTAATATGTCCTAATGCTGATTGCATTATATCATCAATAGAATCTTTTCTGTCTTGTGCGTTTTGTGAATTTGCCATATTGGATCTCCTTCGTTTTATTTTGGGAGGATTATTTCCTTCTCAGTCCTCCTACTTAAAAAAAATATAAGGGAGAGCCAAACGTCAAGTATTTTGGGACAAAACATACAACGTTGAATATTCTATTTTTAGTATTTTGATCCATATAAACGAAGATATATATATGAAGAAATATATTCCCTTTATTTCTTTAGGGTATTCCTTGGCTTTTTTTAACAGAGGGAATATATTTATAGCATATACCCCTTCTAAAGGCCAAGGGAAGCCAAGAGGAACAGATTACCACACGTGTGGTACTTCGGAAATATATATACTACACGTGTGGTAATTCCATTAGTTTAATCTATTAAAAATACTACACGTGTAGTATAAAAAGATGCAGGGAAGATATATCTTTGAAAGGCTGTTTCCTTGGTATTTCCTTAAGGCTTTGGAAATATATATAGCTACAAATATATTCAGAAAAGTTTTAAAAACCGAAGGAAAATAAGGGAAAAAGATTACTACATATGTGGTATTTTATTGATTTAATATGCATATAGGACATGCCTCTTCTTATTCGACAGCATGTCCTATATGAATTGTATAGAAAAGCTTAAATTGATGCTACTGGAGCATCCTCCGCTTTCTTTTTTCTTGTTTTTGGCTTTGGTTTTGACTCAGTTTCTTCCTTTTCCTTTATTACTACATCTTGACTGAGATTTACAGGAATAGGAATATTTTTTACCATGTTTATTGACCCAAGTTTAGATTTGTAATTAATTTCTACTTCCATGATAGCCGAGAAGAATTTACCCTTCTCATTAAATTCAAGGCCAACAAAGTTGGACTTTGATTTAATAGACCCTTCTTTACTGTGCGCTTCTTCAAGAATTTCTCTTGCTACTGCTTTTTTTTCTTTTAAGTTCATATTGAACCTCCTTTAATATTAGTATTCTTTTATCGGACAGAAAGGATTAAAATATTAAAGTTTGATTTTACTTTATTTTGTCCGATACAAAGATGTTAATTAATATTTTATAAAAGGGAGGCCTCAAAATATGTTATCACCACAAGAACAGTTAAAAAATTTATACGCACAAAAAGGAGAGTTGGTAACAAACTTGGAAATGTTACAAAATAACTTGGCAAGGATTAATGACCAAATTGGAGCAGTCCGTCAAGCTATGCAACAAAGTATGGGTCAAGTAAATCAACGCCCACCAATACCACCAAAAGAAGATGCAAAACTTGTGGATCTTGCAAGGGAGAAAATGAAGAAAGGAAAGACAAAATCATTAAAAAGAAAAAAAACCAATCCAAATTCAGATCCAACACCAGACAGTGCAATAGAAAAGGAAGACAAATCAGGGAAGTAATTTCCCCCTAATTTGTTGTAAATCCATCCCGGCACAGTGAGGTTTCTTTTTATCATAGTCACTGTGCTGGGATATTTTTATATCAGTATATTCTTTCTTTAATTCAGTAATTAAAACAATTAAGGCCTCTTTTTGTTTCCGTGTAAATTGACCCGATTTATTAACTAAACAAATACCTATACTATTATTATGTCGCTTACAATGTGCGCCTTTTTTCCACCGTGGTCTGCCTGTCTCAATAGCCCCATCAAATAAGCTATCATAAACAGCACTTGAATGGGGACGACCATTTAATATAATATAATGATAACCAATTTTTTTAAATTTCTTCCATCTGTGCCATTTATCAATTAAAACAGCATTTCCAAATTCGGAATCACTAACATGTACAATTATTTCTTTCATAAATATTTCATATACTCCGAAGGGTAATGGGAATGTTTTCTACTGGTTACAAATTTAGAAAAGAAATGATACCATTTCCATTTCCCTATTTTTATTTTCGTTGCAACATGCTTAAAACCCATAAAGGATGTCGGTAGACTGCATACAGTATCACCTTTATTTACATATCGGTAACATCTTGGAATTGCTTTATTAAAGATATTAGCAAAGATTCTATTACCAACCCTTGGACTTGCAAAGGGAAAACAGACTAACAATTTATTATAAAAGTACCATAAGTCTAAACAACAAATAGTTGCCAGTGGTCCTCCTAAGCTATGTCCTGTGACAATAATTTCTTTGTAGTCATATGCTTTATCCCTTATTATTTCTTTCACTTCTAAATATTGTTCTAAAAAACCAGAATGAAGTTTGATTTTATTATTCCACATTTGTTTCTTTTTTGGAAAACGGGATTTCCAAAATTTAAAATTATCAATCCAGTCCCCGGCCCCGTCACTACCACGAAATACAATAAATAAAGTATTGGGCATTCTATTTAATTCGCCAAAATGACCTTCTACATGTTCAATTTTGAAAGGTTCAACTCTGTCAAAAACTTTCTTTTGTTCACCGTACTCCCCGCTATACTCATTGATACAGGCTTGGAGTAAATCCCTTGTTAAACTTTTATCAATCATATCCCTCCTCCTTATTTTAAATTCCCGGCAATCAATATTTTAGTTGAACTAATAGCTTTCCCTATATATTTTATTGCCATAAAGTACCAACACAACTGTTTTTATGTATGATGCTGGAATCTTCAGTGTCTATATAATCACATCCTGCATTAAGTGATTCAATTGTAAATAAGGACGCTCCATAATCACAAGTATTAAATCCATTTGCTGTCCCAGAAGCTGTGATATTAGATACTGTTATTGCGGCTAAATATTTTGAATCTATCACACCATAAGCATCACTTCCTGTCGAAGTTACAATATAAATGTTAATACTTGATGCATCAAAAACAGCGTTAAGCCCATTTGCTATTCCAGAAGCAGAAATATTTGTAATTCGAATTCCAGATATAGAAATACTATTCGCAATACCGTTAACCTCTCCACCTGTAGAAGTTAAATCTGATATAAATATAGATGATCCAACTGTGCATTCATCTATCCCGTAAATATTCCCTGCGGAACTATCAAAATCTTTTATTGTAACAGAAGAAATATTTTCACAAAAATATATACCATAAATATCGCCAACATTATCTAAATCATAAATATAGGCTCCAGAAATATTATTACAATTAGACAAACCATAAATTGTATCAACTGTTCCATCTAAATCATAAACCAATGAATTTTGTAAATTTATACAATCTTTAAACCCATATATTTTATCACTACCATCAAGAGTATAAACCGAACAATTTATATATTTCGATGTGATATTATTAAGTTCAGTTCCTGAACCCTGGAAGCCTACCATATCAACAGTACTATTTCTATTAGAACATTTACAATTATCATATGTGACTCTATTTGCACCGAGTATAAATGATTGAACAATAGCCCCAGCACTTCCATTACCTTGAATATTCACATTCCTGAGATAACAATCATCAGTATTTACAGAGAGATAACCTATTCCTGCATTAAAATCAAAAAAGGCCCCCCCTTTCATTTCTATGGATACACAATTATTTGTTTCTAAATAACCAGCACCACTACCTGGCATTTGATAACCACCTGATAAGTTACTGAAGACAATGGAGATAACAGCGTCTATAAGCTGATATTGATCCCCGGTAACATTTTCAATTAAAACATCAAATTCAGCCTGTGTACTTATATAATAAGTTCCACCCATTTTGTTATCTTTGAAATTAACCCCTTCAACATTAACCCCGGCATCAGTTGTTTTTTCAACGATGGTGTCACTGTAAACAACAGAATCTTTTAATTTAATACCATCAATGGTAACACCAGCATCCGCCGTTTTCTCAGTTACGGTGTCAACTTTTATATCGCCATCTTTTATTAAACTACCATCAATAGTTACGCCGGCATCGGTTGTACTTTCCTTTATAATATCTGTACTTTGTTCTTTTGTAAATTCTGAACGAGTTATTTTTTTATTTGCATCCGTCCCCGTTCCCTGAACCATTTGTATCCAATCAGTTTCATTTACTTCAGTGTTGTCAATCAGTGTCATTGCACTTATTTTTTTAGCCATTTGTTTTCCCTCCTAAGTTGCAACTATAATTTGTTCACTGTCTTCTGTTATTATTAACTCACCATCTTCTGTTATAAGATCAACATTGTTTTGCACACCTACACCAGTTGGTGATATGCTTTCTAATGAAGTATATGATAAATCATCTAAATCTGTATAAATATAATATTTACCAGGATACTCAGGGAAATATTCCACAAAAGATGCCCCAAAAGAACTCTTAACAATAGATATAACCGCTTCCGGTTCCCCGCTATATTCAGAAGATGCTTTTAATTTTAGACTTATTCTATAATCATCATCGGAAGCACCATCCCTATCTAAATTAAAGACCCTTCCTAAAATATCAAGCTGGGCACCAACAGCACTATCCAAATCCATCTCATCCCTGATTTCAAATAATGCCGTTTCCATATCATTAGCTTTATCATATGAAGCAGATATTATACCAGCCATATTTTCACTATCCTGAAACTGAGCTAAAAGCAAATCAAGTTTATCATTATAATCATCAATTTGTGTTAAGACATATTCAGCCATTAGGGTATATCTCCTACTGTTATTCTGGTTGTATCAAATGTGGCATACTCATCCGTTGCCACCTCAATATTTTTATATTCATATGTTGGGGCATCACCTGGATTTTCTGTATTATCAAGTTCGATTTCTATATCTTCAATTCCGGGAACATCATAAATAGGAATTGTCAATCTTTGTCTAATAACATCCGACCCGATTGTAAGATTTTCAGAAGCCCAATCAACTATATTGTCTTTTATTTGTGTATCTCCATCAGTTGGGTATGTTTCTTCATCGTTAAAACTTCTCCTTACTTCAACATGAATATATGTGGGTGTAGGTCTACTAAAATATACAGTTTGATTATTCCCTTCACTATCCTCAACAATTACGGATGTAGTACCATAACTCTGTATTCCAGATGGTTGGGTATCCCATATACTTTGGCCAATATCATCATCATCACCGCCACTAACAACTACATGAAAGCTATGTGGAGGTAATACGCCAACTGTTACATCTGTTCTATTACTTTCTATACTCACAGCAGTAACACCAACAACATTATTAGAAATAGCAAGGATAATGGCATCATCAGTTGCATTTCCTGTGGTCAATGTTTGGGCTCTTCTGATTCTAAAATCGGCGTCCGTTTCTTCTTCATTACCAGTAACACCAGCAACAGGATTGTAAACACTATCCCACCCGCTTTCTGGAGTTACTATTGTGTTGAGAGTCCCAGCAGTAACAGGGATTGGACCGGCAGTATCAGAAGTAAAATCACCACCACTTGCCAGTAAATCTTCTGTTATATTTGTGGTTATTGCAATAACAAAATCCGTGGTTGTTTGTTGAATATCTAATACCGCACCATCTTGTAAAACAGTTCCTTCAAAATCACCTGCTTCAATTAATGTTAATAATTCAAGTGCAATTTCTGTTCCTGTTTCACTGCCTGTCACAGTATCAAAAGTATAAGGTGTTGAATCTATTGTTATTGTAAATGCTTCACCAATTCCCCCAGCATCATCAACAGTTACCTGAATATATCTTGCATTATCTTTTGAAATTGTAACCTCAGTATCTAATAAAAATTCAACATCAGTATAATCACCAAGACTCTGTTTAATACTGGCATCCTCTGGAATAACCGATCCTTCATCACCATATAGAAAAACTGCTTCAATAGTTGTGTCTGTTTCTGATTGTCTTAATACACCAGTTTCTGCCGCAATTTTATCAAGACTTAATCCCTCTGCAATATTTGGGTCTCGGCTATTATATATTTCCTCTGCTCCGTCCCAAATATTAACGTCCCTATTTGCGAAAGAAGCAACCATCTGGCCCACAGGCCCTTCAGAATCAAGGTCAACTTCTTCGCCAAAGATTGCCTTGAAATCTGTTTCCCATTCTTCTTTTAATTCGTCATATGTTTTTTTAACAAAACCATCCTCGGTTACAAATATACCCATTATATTCTCCTTACGATGTTACGGTATCAATAGTGACTGTTTCACCTTCCGTTGAAACAACGACCAAATTACTGATAGTATATTTTCTAATACTTGTATCGAAATCAATTGTCATAGAAGAGATACTAGACACCTCGTCAATATCAAGTATTGCTTTTCTAAATATGGTATTAACTTGTGTGATATTTGGATTTTTTACAAGAATTGATTGATAATAGGGAATACCCAGCGTGTAATCTGCAAAAAATTCACCATATAATGTCTTTAATTTATTTTCAATTTTCTGGCTCAACCATTCTGTAAAAGTTGTGGTCACTCTTAAATTAAAACCACCATCAAGTACAAAGTCATATGTTGATGGAGATAAATATATATTTGATTTCATGATGGTACCTTTATACTTTCAATTTTTGCTCCTGATAAATCAGCCCCGGATGCGGAAGCCGACGGAGGCAGACCTGTAACAGATGGACTGCCTGGGACATAAGCAGTTGCAAAAATATCCCATGCATCTCGTAATTTATTAAATTCCGTTTCTAATTTTGTAAATCTAACCGCATAATCAGAATCTCCATTTATAGAGATAACACCACTACCATCTGATTTTATAAAAGCGGAGCCTTGTGCAACAGTTGAAAAAGGATACAGTCCCGGTAAAAACATTGCATCCGTCAATTGAAATCTTGCTGGACTATCTGCCTCAACTTCTTGCCCACTTCCATTTAAATAATTACCAATTCCAGTTTCTGCAAACATAACAAGACCTTTATCACCTTTAGCAAGTGGAAAAGTTAAAGTAAATGCCGCCGACGCTGGAAACATAACAGGCACATTTTCTATTATAGGTACTTCCAATATATCACCATTCTTTCTGACTAATTTAACAAGCAATTTTACCTTTGCTTTTCTTGTCCCTTCTTCGTAGCCTTCGACTTGGGCAGGGATACCAGTATGTATATTTTCAAATCGACTAAAAAGAAAATTATTAAGAACATCAACAATATCCTCTTCTTTTAAAAGTCTTTCTTTGTGTTGTGGTTTATCTGATCCACTCATGCAATAGCCTCCCCATGGCACAAATAATCACCACCAAAATTATCACCAACAAATGTAACTTTTTCATTTATATATGTCCCATCTTGATCAGTGCCCGAAACAGTTACGGGAGCATTTAATTGTAATGTCGGGATTAGTATTGTTTCATACCTGACCCTTTTACTTACTTGCTGTATTTTATTTCTATTCTTCCCATCCCCCTGTGATTTCTTTGGTGCCTCTGTGACATCCTCTATTGTGAGTAGTCCCCCGGTATATGTTAAATAGGTAACTTCAAATTTACTTGCCGTTCCTATATTGTATATAACAAGCTCATCATTAGTAATGTACAGTCCTTTACCTTCATTTACAAGAATGTCTTCAATATACCTTAAAGCTCCATTTGTAGTCCCTGTATAAATCCAGCCATTAGGTAAAATTATATTCGCATTCGATATCCCATTTACAACTAAACCAAGAGTTGCCGCAAGTGAATTTATAATACTTGATAAAGCTGTCCTTGCCCCAAAAGATAAAGTAATCGGTATCGTGCCAATTGTTTTTGACTGTCCCCGTGTTGTTACTGCTTTCAATTCTGTTACCCAATCAGGACCAATCTTTTGTGTTTTGGCTTCTGTAATCTGACCGATAAATATTGTGCTAATACCTTCATCATCATAACCAGCTGAAAAAGTAAGATTATTTCCTTCTGTTAATATTTCGTTCCTTGTACTACTTGCCGCATTATATATAACAAATTTAGCAAAATTTTCGGACAGTTTCATCGTCTTCTGAATATCAAATTCTATATGTAAAGCACTGATTAAAACGCCATACCCACCTTCACCAACTGTCAATTCACAATATCTACCCCAAGCCATATTCATCCTCCCACTCTTCAGCTTCGTCAAGAGTTAAGAAGTATAGGATATACCCAGTCCCTAAATTATCATAAGTAACCCTATTCCCTGCGGTATCGTCCACTTTCGTAACAATGAAATCCCCATTAAGATTAGGCAGATATGCGCGGAATTGTCTTATCAATAACCAGTTGGGTACTAATTTAACACCAGTTAATATATCATCATTTTCAGTATCTATTATATCCATATAAAAAGCATTGCTTCTACTATTCCAATGAATTTCAAGTTCAATTAGTAAATCTGCAAGGACAAGATTTTGTTTAAACTTGCTTGATATACTTTGAAATACTGGTATGGTTTTCATTTTTAGTTCCTTATATTACAAAATCAGAATAGGACTTTATAAAGCTACTGTCCTTCCTGCGTTATGTTCCTTGGCTACTTGTCTTTTAGCATTCGTATCAACACCATCTGTTTTAACATCCACCTCCACTTCAATTTCCTGTAAGGTGACCACCTTAACTTCTCTAAAAGAAATCTGAAAAATTAAACTGTCGGCGCTATTCTCATCTAAGGTAATAGGCATACTTGTAATCGCCACATTATCATATACATTTAAAATAGTGTACATTGTGAATAGAGTTTTACTTTCCCATAATTCCACCAATGCATTAAATGTATCTTCAGCCCTGTTTGACGTAATCAAAGGCGTATTGATACTGTAATTTGTAATCAATCCAGTTATATCACCTTTAATCAATTCATTCTGAATGTGGTCTGATATTTCGGAACCGTCTTCCACGGGATGCGTTGTAACTTCAGAATCAAAGTTATGATTTTCTGATAATACAAGGTCAAAAGAAATTTCACCTGCCCCATATATTCCTAAACCTTTAAAAAACAAACTTGCTGGAACTATTGCCATCTCTACCCCGTTGCGTTTATTATAAGTTTTTGTAATTCAAGAGAAAATACAGATTTTGCCGCTTGCTCCATATTCCTTTTAGCTCCTGCCGCACTACCAATACCACCTGTAGTTGTAATACCAATTTGATTTGACATATTTATGTTTGTTTGTTTACTGCTTCCAGATGTTGATTTCATAGTATCGGATATACTGGGCATTTTATTATTAACATCAACTTTAATAGACCCTCTGCCTGCCTTTTCTGGTTTCCCACCTGTGAAAAAATTCTTTATTTCAATAAGCCAATCAACAAAATTCATAAAGGTGTCCCATAGAAACATGATCCCATCTTTGACCCATACGAGTGCTTGAACTAATTTTTCAAACACCCATACAACACCTTCAATAACTGCGGTTACCATATTTAAAATGGGTATTAACATATTAATAAGTAATTCAATTAAAAAAGTTATAATAGGCAAAATTATTTCAAGTATAGGTGCTAAGGCTTCTATTATCCGACCCAAAAGAGCAAAAAGTGGTGAAAGACTTAACATCACTTTCCCTAAAATTCTAAAAAGACTAACTATGAATTTAATCACTGGAGTTAATACTTTAAAAACAGGAAGAAATAACGATGTAAATATATTTATTAAAATTTGTGTTATTTTCCCAAACTCAGCGAATAAAGGTAGAAGTGCTTTAAATAACGGACCGAGCAAATCGCCTATAAATTTTATGACAGGCATTAAATTTGACATAATGGCTTTAATTAAATCGCCAAGAGGCCCCTGAACTAAATCAGTCAATACCAATGCCAAGTCTTTCAACACTGGAAGAAACGCTTCACCAACACTTGCAAGCACCAATTGAACATTATCTTTCAAAGTAGAAATCATGCCTTCAAAAGTCATTGATTGTTTCTGCATACCTTCAAAAAACATACCTCCTGCACCTGTCATTGTTTCAAAAGACTTCGTAATATCGACCGCACTTATCTGGCCTTTACTCACCATTTTAAACATTTCTTCCTTCGTAACATTCAATTGTTGAGACAAAACATCAAAAATAGGCAATCCACGTTCTGCCATCATATTCAATTCTTCGAGACTGGCTTTTCCTTTGGTCGCTACTTTTCCATACGCAAGAGAAAGAGAGGTCAACTTTTCTGAATTACCACCTGCAGTGTCGCCTAACATCTGTAATGTCTTCATTACATCTTCCTGAGCTACTCCGAAAGACAATAATTGTTGAGTATTTTTAGCCAAATCTGCCAACTGAAAAGGAGTTGCCTTTGAAAAATCTTTCAATTCATCCATCATGGCAGTGGCTTTTTCACTACTGCCAAGCATAACCTCAAATTGAGTTGTTAACATTTCCATATCAGCCGCCGCCGTAATCGCCGACTTGCCAATAGCCAGGATACCTGCAACCGCACCAAGGATACCAGCTTTCATGCCCATAGACATTTTTTTAACACGGCCCTCCGCATTATTTATGTCCCGTTCATTTACTTTAAATCCTAATTTAGTTACAAGTTCCCTAACAGTTGGCATTGTTTACTTCCTCATCTGATTTTTAACTTTGTCTAATTCCTTTGCCTGATATCCTTCCATTGCAATAGTGTGGTCATTCTTCATCATTAAAAATTGATAATATTTATAAACGTCTTCTAAATCCCATTTACTAACTTCGGATAATGGTTGACCGTCCATAACAATTTTCCACACAATAGATTCGGAATCAAGGTCCTCACTTAACTTTCCGATGTCTCCAATACTTCTCCAGATTTTTTCTCTATCTCTGGTCCCTCTTGAAACATAGACATTATTTGATTTAACTGACCACCCGCCATCAGATCGAAAGGGGTAAACTTATTGTATTTCATAACCTCATACATAAGTTTATACAACGATTTTAATCTACCATTAAAAATTTTATCAATGTTCTCCCTGGTTAACTCGGTAGGCGGTTTACCGGGCATAACGCAAACCACGGTAGAACATAAATCCAATATAAAATTTTCATACTCCTCATTTGAAAAATTTGATAATGCTTCCATTACTGCATTTACAACTTGACCCATATTTATATCATCATCCAAATTCTTTACAGTTCCTAAAATTGGTGCCAATATCGATATGACTTTTTTATCAAGTCGTGCAACTTTTAAAATTGGTATAGGTGTTAATTGACATTGAATATCGTCCACCTGAATTGTTTTTACTTCCAACATTTGAGTCCTCCATTACTTTGTACTATTAACTTGATAAAGAACCACCCGTAAATTTAGCGGCATTTCCTGTATCAAGTCGCCATTCTCTGTTATCAAGAGTGTCACCATATGCATCATCAGGGTCTTTTCCCACCCATGCTTGCCTTGCAAAGAATAATTCTGTTCCGCCTAAATCCTTCACTGTCAGAGGTAACATTCCTGCATTCTCTGTCAAATCAAGTGCCATTTGAGCGGAAAATAAATCATTGGTAATTGATGTTTGTTTAACAGTAATCGCCACCGAAAAATCAGCGGCATTTTTATTTATCCTATCCACCGTACCATCTGCGCCTTTACTTTTTTCAAACAAATCGCCATTCCTTGTAATTGTAACAAAAGTCCCCTCGGCAAAACCAGTTACAATAATTCCACCCCAAGTTATGATTACTTGTTTTGGATCATATGTCCTTACTTCTTGGTCTAACATTTTTATACCCTCCTATTATCAAACTGTGACAACGCCACTAATTTCTACGGATTGAATTGCTCCTTGTAATGTTGCTGTAAATTCTACATCTGGTAAATTTCTTGCAAGTAAATTAGCAGAAGAAATTGCTGACCTTAACGGCACTGTGACAACAATTGAATCAGAAATTAAAAGGTCAGCGGCAGCGGCTTCTTCAAGTACTCCTTGCACTATACCAGCAATCGCCGTTATACCCTCATCAGTATATGGGACTTTTCTACTATTTACAAATTCGGTAAATACTTCGGTTTGTAATCTACTTGTTAACCAGTCAATACCTCGAATAATATCAATATACTCACCACTGGCAACTTTGCCTTCTTCTGTAATATTTACGCCGCCAGTCTCAGTATAGATATTACAATTCTTATCAAGTATGGCTGTCCTGTTCCCGGATGTTAGTCCATAAGAGGCAACACCAGACAATGTTTTGAAAGCCCATGTTTGGGAGCCCGGATCATATGGTAATGCTTCTCCCGGTGATCCTGTTTCAATATATGAGGGATCAGCGTCGCCTTGAGCATCTGTATGGTAGAATGATACTGTCCTATCATAAGCAAGATTTTTCATGTAGTAAGCAATATCTGTGGTTGATCCAGAGTCATAAATTAAAGCACTTGACGAGGCATAGAAAAAGAGTTTTGTTTGGGTCTCTGCCCATGCGGCGGCTTCTTTATAATCATCCTCATTAACATAAGATACTGCGCCAACTGGTTGTGTTGCTCCAAGTGTAACAACTACCGATGCAGATTCAATACTTCCATTATCAAGTTCAATAATTAAAGTTCTTTCATTTACGTCTGTTGGATCGACCGTAACAACCGAATCTGTTAAATCTGATTCAATTTGTGTTACACAATTCGCCATTGTAGTTGTTTGATTAGTATCAAAAGGTACAGTTGTTATTACTGTGCCATTGATTGTAAAATCAATTTCATTAAGCGTAACAAAATCAATATCAAAAACAATAGTTGCGGCATTCGTGGCAATTATTGAAAAAGTATACCAGTCCGATGTCGCTATTTGAATTGCTGTTAATGCGTCTTCCCAGGAAGCATCCGAAGAATCTTTTCTCCCTATCATTACTTGGCTGACTGTGGGATTCTGACTGAATATAATTGCGGCGGCCTGATATTCAGGATCAGAACTTGACCAACCATCCTCAGCCATTTCCGTTAAACTTCCATAATATCTGTGCCTGTCAAATGTAGTTGTGGTTTTACTTGTCAGGAACTCAGAAATTACAGCAGGCGTACCAAATCCGGCTTGAGTAACCGATTGCGTCTCTCTTGAGATGGTTACCTGTACAATGTCTTCTAATCTACTCATTATTTTTATTCCTCCCCATGTGAAATGTTATTAATAAATTCCACTTCTTCAATCCAGCCGGATTGCTCTGTGGTTACGTCTGCAAAACTTATATTTACTTCCAACATAGCCTGTTCTGTCCATTCTTCATTGTTAAGCCGGGGGATAGGTGTAATTGCCCCCTCCACTTGACCTGCAATATTTTCTTTGACAAAATAGGTGCTGTAAACATCTACCTTTTCAAGAGTCGTTACTAATTCTCGTAAATAATCTCCATCACCTTCTATTTCCCATATTGTTACCGTCCCTTTATAATCAGTTGTTATTTTTGTGTCTCCGGTAGACGCATCACCTGGATAATTCTTTGTCGCTCTACCTATTTTTCCCATGCCAACAAATCTATCAATAACAATGTATGTTCCGTCAGGGGCTGGTTTATTTTGTCTGCTCTCTATAATAGGAACATCATACCCACCAACAGTATTTAAAACATAATAAATCCAATTGAATAATTTTTGGTATATGTCATCACTAACGCCCATCAATTCACCTCTTTCCAGATACGCCCATTAGAATATAAATGGTAACCTCTTAAAAAAGTACTAATATTATTCTGATAAATACCCATTTTCTTTCTTGTTTTTAATTGACTTAAAAAAGTATTTAACTTTGAATTTCTTTTAAGGTCTAAGGAAATGAGTCTCCATATTTTTCTTTGCTTTCCTTTTCCTTTTTCCCATAAAGTCACATAGAAAAATTTATTCTTTTTATTAAAATAGTATGTTAATGTTTTTCCTTTATAAAATATTGAATTAACAATCCTATCTACACTACGGATATCTCCTTTATTACTTACTTCATAATACCCTTTATATCCGGGGAGGGCAGACCATATTTCTTTTTTATGCTTCACCTCTGTAAGCTCCGAAATATTTATAATGTGGAATTAAATCATTTTGATATTTTAATTCCTTAACAAGCTCCCATGTATCCCCTTGCCATGTAACAATATCTCCCGGTGTATCTCCATCTTTAATACTCACATTTAATTGTGTACTACTATATATTTTGACATAACCTACATCTTGTCTTAAATAATCATAGGATTTTACTTCTTTCCCAGTCATAGGTTGAACACTTCCTTCAAATGTAGGTTCTGTAATTACACCATCAACCCATTTTCCTGTCCCTGCATTATAACCACCACCAGTTTCAACTTCAATAGTAATTGTTTTAGGAAATAATGTACTCATCCCATTTTCTCCCTATGTGTTGTGGCCCGCCACATTTCACCAGTATCAATCAAAGGCTTACTGCTTCCTTTTTCTCGAATAGTCGCCGGTTTATTTGGTGCGAAAGAACCCGTTTTAATCATAACCTTTGTCCTGCCTACATACCAAGCACCAATCCTTGATATAGCTTGTTTTGCTGTATATTTTCCTTTCAATACATTATTATATTCAACATCAATTCTTTGATTTATTTTTTTCTTATTAGTACTAAAAGTCCTTTTCATAAAAGGCCTTCCTGTTACTTTATGAACAGAACCACCCCTTTTTGTTATATAACCAGTCTCATTTATTAATGCTCTTGCGGCTACATTTGAATCAGGTCCACCCGCACCATTTGAAAAATAACCGATATAAGTTGCACTGTTCTGAAATTTTTTAGTTTCTCTTTTAATTCTCTTCCAACCCATATCCTTTTCTTCTACTATAACACTAGTATGCCCCATTACCACCTCCCGGTGGAGTAGGCCATCCTGTCCAACCTCCATAATTAGATGAACTTACAAAACACCCACTACTATTTCGCAATTGTAAAAACTGCCTGCCGTAACTGGTTTGTCCTAAAGTAGGATCAATATTAATTCCAGATATAGTTGCAAAATTAACTGTTAAGTCACCTTCTTTTTTACTTGTTACCGCCCCACTTGATAGACCAACTACACTGTAATTCGTATCAAGTGTAAGGAGGTGCGCCGCCATATAAGCAACGGCATAATCGTACCTATCGGTACCAAAAAAATCCTCATTGACCTGTAAAGCAGCAAATTCAAGGTAAGTATCCTTCCCTGCTGTAGAATCAAATTGAGGTGCTATTGTACTCAATATAGTCGACGCTGACATTTTACTGTCCCTCCTTTTTTGAATCAGTAATGGAAGATTCCGTTGTTACTTTTTTCTTTTTGTCCTTTTTTTTCTTGTCTTCTTCAATCTCATTACATATAATAAGTTGACCAGTTAACACTTCGTCTTTTAAAGATTTTAATGCTTCATCTGGAATTGAAATATGTTGTCCGGGAATAAAATGCAAACAAGCTGTGTAACCTTTCCCTTTAATATTTTTTCTCTTGGGATTATTTCCTTTCCATAATACATTTAATTTTTTCTTCATTTTTTACTGCCTTTAAGTTGTTTTACCGGGTTATTAACTGCTTCAATTTGATTATGTACTATGGACCTCACATCATTTCGTGATTCACCATTTAGCCATTTATCAAGTGTAGTTAAATCCCAAGTATCCTTAATAATTTCTTTTGATTTACCAGCAGACATTTGATGAATATTAGTAATTTTTTTATCCTTGTCTTTGTCTTTGCCCTTTTCTCCTTGTGCTGATTCAAAAACTTCGACAAGATCTTCTCTCATTATGTGCTTTTTTACTGCTGTTTGTTTTTTTAAATTAGCCCAAACTTCATCATCAATTTCATTATGTCCCTGTAACAAAATAATATTATCGGTTGTTACTCCTTTTGTCATTAATGGAATTACATTAATTCCACCTTTTTCTTTTTTCCAATTTACAATCATTTGAATCCTCCATTAATTTGAAAAATAAATAAAATCTTCCATTACCTCTTCACGTATTTTTAAAGCCCATCAGCAAAAGCTACTGATTGTGGATAATATACAATAATACCACCCATTTCTGCATGACAGGGAATAACATATTCCATTCCTTTTTTGTCTTGCTCTAATTGCTCAAAAGGCTGGGGTAATTCAAGTGTGACATTATTTGGATCTTTAGTATAACCCATCATTCTTGTAGTACTACCCGTTCCTGCAGTTGAAAGCAGGTCCAACACTTCAATTTGTACGCCTGGATTGTTTGTAAGGAAATAAGTATAAATAGTTTTGTCATTTCCATCAGTCATCCTTGTATTTTTAATCTGGTTAAATTGAGTTCTTGGAAGAAGAATCATATTAACTTCTTCTCTCCCCTTTGTTGGAACACTAACTGCAGACATAAGACCTGTAAGGTCAGCAACAATATTATCAGGAGTTTTACTTGCCCAATCGATACCGCTGCCCGGATCTGGTAGTGTATATTCTGTGATACCCGGATAATCAAGGAATCCCTGAATATTGAAAGCTTTATCACCATTCCATGCAAGATCATCAATCAATTCCTCAATTGCCCTTCTTGCTGTGTTAGCTCTGCGGGTATTTAAATCAACACCAGCCATTTGTGCCCTTCTAATCTCTTTTAATGCATATCCATAGCTATCGCCAAGAGATTTAATTTTACTTTGATTTTCTTCTGCATATACATCTACCCTTGGAAAATCATTAGCATAATCAGCAATAACCTTTGCTTGTCCTGCTTTACTAAAACTATACCAAACAATGAAGTCTGCCCCTGATGGTGCTTCACTGGATGTAGGCAGGAAAAGTTTAGCTTTCAAGTTTTTGTATTTGGTGTCATACGTTCTGGTTTTGACAGCTTCAAGCTGTCGAAGAAAAAACGCTGTTTCACCGGCATCAAGTTTCATTAAATCTTTACTCATTTTTCATTTCCTCCTTTTTAAAATAATCCGGCATAAGCCATTTCTTTCTGTCCATCTGTAAACACCCTAACCAATGCACCAGATATAGCATTAGACCTAAATCTTGCAGCAATTTCTTCACCAGCTGAAGAAAGCTTACCAAAATCATCTCCAGCAGTGGCATAAACGTATGCTTCATTGTTTGCTTTACAAGTTCCAACAGAATTTGCATACACCCAACCTTCAACTATTACATTAACAGCATCAAATTGGTCATACATTGCTTCACCATCGCTGGTAGCAGCAGATTTTTGTACGAACATTGACATCCCAAGGTACACTTGAGAAGATCCATATGTAATTGTACCTGTCGGCTGACTTCCACCAAGTGTTACAGTTTCAGTAACAACAGCATCATCACCTTTCACTTGAATTAGTAGAGTCCTATTGTCTCCATCATCAGCATCCAAAACACATTCAACACCATCCAATGCAGAAACAGCGGCGACCAGTAAATTCATAGTATTATCATGACTGGTAGCATATGTTACTGTGGCAGCATCTTCTCCATTAACATTAATAACGATTTCATTAAGCGTAACAAAATCTGCATCAAAAACAATTTTACCTACATCTAAATGATAATTGTAGGCATATTCCTCATCGCCAATATAACCAAATACTGGCATACCAAATGAAATTCCATCTGATTCAGCACAAGCCCAACCGCCTTCAATGCGGCTATCAATACCATATTTTAATCCGGCTATGGCTTCATCCATTACATCATAATCACCCATATTAATTCACCTCCTTCTCGTCTTTCCAAAGATTCTGCTCTCTTTCAACCATTCTATCATAGGCCGCCTTAGAATCGCATTTTTTAGCATTTTTATCTTCGTGATTTAATGCATCCTCTTTGAGGTGATTTGCGGTTTCCTGTCCATCCGCTTCCATCTCATCAAGTTTTTCAATACAACCGTCAAACCTTGCATCAAGGTAATCCGTGTTTGCATTATCCATCTTCTCTTTTGATCCTGGGAAAAGTTTTACAACAACTTCTTTCTTGATATCAATTTCGGGCATATCTTTATTAACTTTTACTTCTGCCCGTTTTGCAGTATCAAGAATAACAAGTCTGTTTTGCACAGCTTTTTCCATTTGATCTTCTTTTAAGCCTTCGGAATCTTTGGCGTCTTTCTTGAGGTTTTCATTCTCTTCCTTTAATTGGTCCCGCTCTGCTTCCATAGTAGCATGGTCCGCATTCACTTTTCCCAATATCTCAGAATTATCAGCCTTGATCTTTTCCAGCTCAGCTTTGGCTTGAGTATAGGCAATTATGACAGGAGCTTCTGCCTCATACTCAATACCGTCAATTTTGATTTTTTTCAGCATTGACTTTACTCCTTGATTTTGTATTTTCTGGATGCTTGTAGCATCTCCAGAATCCATTTTTATTCGGGCATTATCGCCCGCACGTCCTTGTTCTGTTACGACTATATGATTATACCTTATGTTGCGCTGTATTGCATCATATGGCATGCCCATCCAGTTACCCGGTTTTTCTTCTAAATCTACTAAATATCCTGCACTTAATCCACGCTTACCTCCTTGAATTTCCTCTATAGTATCGCCATCTGTCCAAATTAATGGAGAAGATAAGTGATATTCATCCCTTCTAACATTTTCACCAGCATAGCCAACTTGGTGTTTTTTTATATTATCAACATCAATAATACCTTCATTGGGATGTTCATTACCTAATGGAACATTCTTCAATGTATTTATTGAGTCATGGTTAAATACTTCCTCCGGAGGCCTTAATTCATACCTCACCGCACCATCACCTGTTTTATATGGAAATACCCCAACATTTGTGACAATTGCCCGACCTTTTAAAAAGCCTTCTGGAGTCCTTTTAAATTTTTCTTCCATATGATTATCATCTCTATCAGGGTCTGGCATTTCAAGAAAATCATACCGACAGACAGTTGATATACTATCCTTTGTTTTCTTTTTTTCTTTTCCTTTATCTACAGCTTGCTTTTTATTAATAGACTGTAATAAATCATCTGCCGCCTTTTCAATATCTGGCTGTTTTTTTGCTCCACGTCCACCTGCAGCAGCAGATTTTGCTCCAATAACTCCATGTCTAAATATTTGAATTTCATTACCCACCATTTTACCAACAGGGTAACTATAATAAGCCTTAGTATCTTTATCAGCATCAGGATTGATTCCAAGGTGTACCTTACCATATTGTGCCCAATCATCTCCATTTGGTCCAAGCAATTTATTTCCATCAGCTCCTGAAAAAGACCAAGCTCCATTATTTATTTTACTTGAACTAATAAGTCCGGATAAAAAACTCTTACCACTTGTATTTAATTTCATGCTTGCATCTCCTTTGTTACTTATTTCTATTTCACCGATAGCAATTCCTTGATTAATTGCTTTTTGTTTTGCTTCCTTTGTTGAACTTTCACTTATTGGATTATATGTATAACATTTACCAACATTACCCCATTTAAACCCCGGCTTTCCATTTAATATGCATTCTTTAATTGGCATTTTATAATCCTTTATCCTACATCTATTAATTCAGTATCATTTAATTGTATTCCATTTTTAGGAAGTGTAATCTCTCTGTAATATTTCAACGCTTGGACTGACACCCTTTCCCCCACGTCTCCTTCATTGTCGTCCATTGCTTCTTCTGAAAAATAATCATCATAATCTTTATTTTTTATTTTATCAATTTTGTTTTCCTTATATTTCTTTTCTGTTACCTTTGGGTTTTTTGCTGGTCTATCTTTTATAATTGCATTTTTATTACAAGGTACTCTTAACAATAAAAAATCAGCCACAGTCTCATATAAAGCAACATCAATTGTTATAATCGCTCCTTTATCTCTGCTTGTATTAGTCGGAGACACAACCACCGATTGTATTGCAATAGTTAACTCCGGGATTTCTACCCCTGTTTTTTTATTTATATACGGCTCTTTAAATCTAATTACTTTCATTATTGAATCCTTTGTTCTCTTACTTCAACAGCCTTAGCCATAAAATTCTTTATATTTTCGGGACGACCTAAAACAGAAACATTCCCAGTTAATTTTTGAAACATAACAATTTCATTCTCCTCTTTTATTAAACGATTTAATAATAAGGATCCAATAGTGCCTTGCTCAATTAAATCCTCGTAAACAACATGGACTGTACTTACTGGACCAACACTTTCTATTATTGAATTAGTAACAATAAGCCCAGATAAATCAGGTCTTTCATTTTCCATTAAATTGCCTTTCAACCAACTACAATCATAAGAGGAGCAAGTTTTTGGTCGTGTTGCATATATTGTACAACTCCCATCCAAATATTTACATTTCGTATTTCTTTCCTTTTTTATTTCACTAATCGGAAAAATTATACAACATGCATTACATTTTCCACAATCTCTCATTATATACCCTAAAACCATTCTTTAATATTGTACTATATTAGAATAATAAGGACCAATTTCCTTTTTCAAAACACCTGCTTCATTCAATCTAATTTTCCAAGTTACTCTTCCCCAATCCGGAATTGGGTTTTCTTCTGACGGAACCCACACGACCTTCCAACTTTGATATTGGTCTGTTTCTGATATCAATACCAAAGTAATGTCATCTGTACCATTTACAAAACTTCCCGTTTCACTTTTTGTATCATTATCATAAAAGATATCTGGATCAGTTCCGTCTATATCTTGAAAATTACCATCATCATCCGAATATAATCTAAACGGAAAAGAAATTGCGGTACCCCATGTCCCTTCATATAATCGTTTACCACTCATCATTACCCCACATAAACTTCAACCATATACGGTTCGCTATATGCATCAACAGAATCAAATGTAATTTCATAAACACCCGTCCCATAATGTTGCCAATAATTTAAATCCCAATAATTAACTGGCCAATAATTCCTTGGCCAATATCCCGGTAACAATAAACTCATTATTCATCACCATCCAATATTACTGCCGTTCTATTTCCATCATCATCAACAGTTGCGGTAATACGGTCTTTACTATCTGCATTATCTCTAAAAGTAAGATCCTTCCCACCCCCGCCACTTGATTTACCAAATAAAGCGGATACAATATTTCTAAAATACCATGCAACAGATTTACTATTCTCAATTACATAAGCCCATACCGCTGTAGCTATTGTACTTGCCGTTGGTAATGTAGCTAATACAGTTGCCAAAGTGGTCAACGTCTCACTGCTTGATCCTTTTCGTCCCACCTCAGTGTCTCCACTATCCTGTGCAACCAATGGGAAAGCGGTAGTTTCATCAAATACACCCGACGTAATAGAATCATCCGCCAAATAAACAAAACCATCGTCATCCCTTATAATTTGTTTGTACACTATAGTAACACCTGCGGCATTATTTACAACTTTTACATTGCCTGCCACATAAATAGTACCAGCGGTACATGATTCATCTATAATCAATTCACCACTTCCTTCAAAATATATTGATCCCGCTGGCATATTTGTAATTTTTACATCCCCGGAATAATTATTAAATTGGGCATATACATCAAGGACATTAGAATCAAAGTTTATTATGGAAGGTTCATTCGCTCCCGCAAATTGGTAACTATAGGAATTGCAATCAAAAGCATAAAGGTAAACAATACCATAACTGTTTGGAGTAAGACCAGTAAATTCTATAGTTGATCCAAACATACTATTCATTGCCCAAAGTGAATATAAGCCATCAAGATAATCAAAAAAACAATCTTGGGCAACAATTACAGTCCTCTTACCAGTTCCCCCTATTCCACATGACCCATATAATGTCAACTTTTCAAGATAGCAATCCATTATATATTTACTATTCGCATCAATCCAACAAATACCAAAGTCCGTTCCAATAAAAGACCACTTTTCATAATTATCTTCAAGAATATAATCGTCATAAGAATACCGAAGCATAATTTTCCGTACTCCAATAGCCACAGCCAATACCCTTGTATCGGTCGGACTATTAGATGGATTTTGAGGTGTCCCATTTACGTTAATTTCCGTACCACCCACACCATCATCATCATCGTACCATATAGCATCTCTATAAATCAGATCGGGTAATTTGTCTGTGATAGTATCAGGGTAACCACCAAATGTTTTAATGCCCCATTGCTCAGAAACACCATTATCCGCAATCCATAAATATTCTTTAAATTCTGTAATCGTTAAGCTCAATAAATATTTATAATAACCAATTGACCCAATTTGGGTCATTGAGGCACCCGTCACAACTTGCGAATTATCCGACAAATCATAAACATCAATTGTAACTGGTCCCGAAGAATACTCTGCTATAATATATGGTGTTTCTGCTTTTAAAAATCTACTCATATCAAATCTCCTTATTCTTTACCATTGAACATCTAATTATCCTTATTAAAATAACACCGCTACATTATAAAAAGAAAGCGTCTCTTTACCAACCTTTAATGGCAATCTCATTTGAAGTTCCCATATTGCTTCATCAATTGGTAAATTATCTAACTCCCCTAAATCTTTTATCGTTTTTGTCATTGCTGATACATCAGTTAATTCAGCAATAGTATTCCCATTCGTTTCATCCCAAATTCTAAGGTCACCCAAAGTGGAAGAACTAATGTACATCATTACCTTTATGTTTTTAGGATTTCCCATTCTATACGTACCAGGGAACATAAAAGTTAAACCGGTAACATAATCAGTGCTACCAAAGCCGTACTCGTCATAATTTAAATTCATATCTTTATTACTCATTACGTTTAATCATTCTCCCTTTGTTAAAAAAGCACTGAAAGACTATAAAGATACACCCGCTCACTGGTTCCAGTAACTATTCTTATTTGTATCTCCCATATTGCCTCATCAGTTGGCAAATTACTCAACGTTCCTAAATCTTTTATTGTTTTCGCAGTTTCCGTTATCCCAGTTAATTCAGCGATAACATTGCTATTTGTAACGTCATATATTCTAATATCACCCGGATACGCCCCATCAAAAACACTTAGTATTGCTTTTATACTTTCTGGAACACCTAACCTATCAGTTCCTGAAAATGCGAAAGAAGCTACTGCAAGATAGGTGGAATTAAATGTAGATTTATCACCGGCAAAATGCATATCATTAAGACTGATACCAAT
>PJEL010000306.1_pt1 | contig 58327 bp, 50 predicted proteins | sample 1853271 | NCBI WGS metagenome assembly PJEL01 (sample SAMN08108733, study PRJNA415343) | Invertebrate metagenome, whole genome shotgun sequencing project. | host: Globobulimina | place: Sweden: Gullmar Fjord | collected 2015-08
GCAGCTCCGTCCTCGCCGGGCACTCCATCGAGTCCGTCGGCTCCGTCCTGTCCTGGAACGCCCCGCTCTCCATCAACGCCATCGGCGCCTGGAGGCCCATCGGCGCCGCCGGAGCAAGCGATCAGGGTCGAGATCAGGATCATCGTGAGGGTTGTTCGTGCCATCTGTCGCTCCCGAGGAACTTCGGAGTGTACCGCGTGCTGTGGCCGCTCTGGGTCACCCGGGGAACCCACAGCTGTACACAGATCGACCGAAGTGTGCACAAGTGGGGCCACAAGTGTGCTCACTATGAGTTACACTACTGGTGTCAGAAGGAGACACCATGTCGAACGCAGCCGCCGCCTACATCAGAGTCAGCACTGAAGAGCAGGCACGCGAGGGCGTCTCACTCGCCGCCCAGGAGGAGCGTGTTCGCGCCTACTGCACCATGCGCGGTCTGGACCTCGTTGCCGTGGTCATCGACGCTGGCGTCAGCGCGGGCAAGCCCCTCCACAAGCGAGAGGGCGGATCGAAGGTCCTGGCACTGCTGAAGGGCGGCAAGGTCCAGCACGTCGTCGCCGTCAAGCTCGATCGGCTGTTCCGGGACTGCGCCGACTGCCTGGAGGTCACGCGCCGATGGGATCGCGCATCGGTAGCCCTGCACCTGATCGATCTCGGCGGGCAGGCTGTTGACACGTCCAGTGCCATGGGGCGGTTCTTCCTGACCGTCATGGCCGGCGCTGCCGAGATGGAGCGCAACCTGGTGTCGGAGCGCACGTCGACCGCGCTCGCCTACAAGCGCGCCAAGGGTGAGAAGCTGGGCGGCGATGTGCCGTTCGGCTGCAAGCTCGCCGACGACGGCGTCACCCTGGAGCGCTGCCCTATCGAGGCACGCGCCGAAGAGCTGATCACCGCGCTCCGTGCCGATGGCATGTCCATCCGCGCTATCGCGGCACACCTGAACGACCAGCATGTCCCGTCCCGCGGGAAGCGCTGGCATCCAACTACCGTGGCCCGGCTTCTGAAGCGGGCCGCCTGATCCAGAGGAGACCGCCATGCGCGATCTACTGTTGGCTGAGCTGAGCACACTAGCGGAGACACACCCCGATCACGGGGCGCGGATCCGGGCGCGCCTGAGAGCGCATGAGGAGGGCCGATTGGGGTTCGTAGAGAGGGCGAAGACCATCCGGGTGGATCCCGGACTGTGGGCGCGAGCTGCGGCGCTGCAAGAGGCGATCTCGGAGGATCCGGAGGTCCGCGTCTACGTCGGGCGCATGTCCGTCGCCGCGGTCTGCAGGGTGGCCCTCCTGGAGGGGCTGCGTGTCCTGGAGCAGCGCTACCTCGGAGGCACCGATGGCCAGCATTAGGAAGCGGGGGAACAAGTACCGAGTGATGTGGCGCGATCCCGATGGGCGTCAACGCGGCAAGACGTGCCCCAACCTCACCAGCGCACGGAGCCTCAAGCTCGAGGTGGAGATGTCGGTAGCAGTCGGGCGTCGATGGGCACCGGTCCACGAGGTGGGACTGCCAGACCTGATCGTGGTTGATCAGGGCCAGATCACGGGCGGGATGTTCTTCGACTTCCTGGAGGACGCAGGGCGCCGCTTCGCCACTGGGACGATGCGGCACTACCGCAGGGCCCTGCTGCGTTACGCAGAACACCTACGGGCCTCGCGTCCACGCGGGCGGCTGACAGTTGATTTGCTCTCGCGCGCATCGCTGGCGTCCTGGTACGAGGCCATGAAGGAAGGTCGTGAGATCTCCACGTTGAGATTGCTGGTCGGCGCGGTTCACCAAGCGTGGGAGTGGGCCTATGACGCGGATTATCCATATGGTGAAGACGTTGTGCCCCGCCCCAAACGGCTGAAGATGCCGTCGCCGGTTGTCCGGCTTGCGCGAGCCCCGTCTTGGTCGGAGATGGACGCGGCGATCAGCGCCTGCTACTCGCTGTCTCGGTCGAGCACCCGATCCCAGGTCACCATGTCGTGGGTTTGGCGTGCCCGTCTGTTGACCGTCATGCGGTGCACGGGTCTCCGAGTGACGCAGGTTCTCCGCTTGCGATGGGACGACATCGAGGGGGATATGCTTCTCGTTCGGCCCGAGCTTGGCAAGTCTCGTCAGGAGAAGACGGGTCGCATCATTCCACTCTCCCCGGTCCTGCTCTCGGAGTTTGCGAGCTGGGGCCGACGTGAGGGTTGGCTGGTCGCTCCAGAGAAGAAGATTCGTCGGGATCTGGACCCCCGGCCGACGAGGAAGGCGTGGGAGACGGCCAACGTGCATCCCCGGGTGTGGGGCGGAGAGTCGAAGGGGCAGCCTCACCACGCATTCCGAAAGGGCTTCAAGACAGGACTGGCGAAGCTCGGAGTGGAGAGCCACGTCCGGGACTACCTCTTGGGACACCGGCTCGGGCTCGATGGCCACTACCTAGACGTGGGCGACCAGGCACGGAATGCGGTGGCTCTCGTCCCGCCGCTCGGACTGTCGGGTGTTGCCATAGCGTTGCCATCGTTGAGAGTGATCGGCGAAAAGCGATGAACAACCGACATTAACAGGCGCGAGGCAGGCCTTCGTCTACTTCCAGTTCTGAGTCATCCGGTCCTCGAATCTTGGCGCCACGGGCCGATGACATCAGAGAACTGCACTCTTTGGAGCAACATGGCTGACTGCGCCCGGCTGTCCGGCTGTCCCTTCTTCCAGGACACACTGTCGAACATGCCAAGCATGTCCGAGTCCTACAAGCGCAAGTACTGCAGGGGAGACCACACGGCCTGCGCCAGGTATCTCGTGCTCGACGCCCTTGGGTCCCAGCACGTGTCAGGGGATCTGTTCCCGAACATGGAGGAACGCGCGCGAGCGCTGATCGCCGCCAACGAGCGGTAGCCGACCTCGTCGCGTCCTCGACGACGGCAGTGAGTATGCGTGCGGCGTGGAGTGCGAACCCGATGACGATGTGCAGGCAATCGCGTTGTGCGGCGCAACCTGAGCCCGAGGTGAACTCGCGCTAGCTGTCGCAGATCGTGGTCGGGAAGATGTCGCCGAGATGGGCAATGTGGGTGAGACAAGCAGCGGTCGAGGTGTCTTGCATTATGTAGTTAGGCCCGCCGCTTTGGTGGCAGTAGACCACCTTGCCGTCCCCGTCGATGTTGTAGGCGTCCAGGAATCCCGCGATGTGTTCGGCCCACTCGCAGAGGTCCCAGTCGCCAGTGTCCCAGGTCCCCGGCGTCGTTCCCGAGCCGCCGGTCGTGGTGATGCCTGTCCCGGTCGTGAAGTCGTCGTCGTCGTCGCCCGGTACGGTGTCGTCGTCGTCGTCTCCCGTCGGCGTCCACTGCCAGCCGGTGTCGGTGGTCGAGGTCGTGAAGTCGTCGTCGTCACCCTGGGAGGTCTCGGTGCCGTTCGGGACCTTGTTGGGGTTGGCGACTTTGTATTCGGAGCAGGAGCCCACGACGAAGGCGAGGCACAGCGTGAGGCGAGCGAGGGAGGCAGAGGTCATTAGCAGCCGCCTTGGGGTGCGATAGATACATCGTAGTTTATTGCGGGACACTCAGTCAGCTGGTTGCCGCCCACCGACTCGTCGTTGATGGCCGCGCCGGCCTCGTGAAGGATGTCGTTCGGATCCTGAAACGCCGCCAGGTCGGAGTTGGAGAGCAACCACACGGTGTTGCCGATACCGTTCAGGACCACGTCCGCCGAGTTCTCGACGTAGATTCTCGCACCGGTCCCGGAGTAGGAGAGGATCTTGTGCGCGCACACCCAGTAGCTGGCGTTGGTGGCGTCATCGACGAGGTTGCTGTCGACCACGATCACATCGGCGGGGATCTGCTCGTCGCAGCTGGGCACAAAGGTCGTGTTGGTCGTGTCGGTATCGGTATCTGCGTCGGTGTCTGCGTCGGTGTCCGCGTCCGCGTCGGTGTCGGTGTCCGTATCGGTCTCGTCGGTGGTGACTCCGGTGTCTTCGTAGACGCGCACTGAGCCGCCGTTTTTGGCGGGGTCGGTGCATGCCACGAGGAGGAGAACTGCGAGGAGACGATTCATGGAGCCCCTGAAGCGCGTATTCTACTACGGAGTGCCCCCATTTCGAACATCACACTCGGTAGTATGCGCGGATGCTGACTCTGGTCATCGCGCTGCACGGGCTTGTTGGGACGGATGCGAGAGCGCAGGGCTTCGACGGTCATGGGGCCAACCTGCCGCCCGATGGTCCCAGTGTCTCCGATCCGATCTTCGGCTTTGGAGGGGGAGTAACGGGGCCGCCCACTCTGTCGGTCTGGGCCGCCACCGCCAGCAGTCCCCTCGTGGAACGGTTCACGGACGGCAGAAAGGTCACCGATGTCCCGGTCATTGACGATCTGTTCGGGCTCGAGCTCGGATTCGCGGCGAACCTCGCTGGTCCCTTGGGTATTGGCGTGTCGGCCCCGGCCTGGCTGATCTCCGATGGGCAGAGCTCGGGCGGACCGACGATGGGCGACACTTCGGTGTGGGCGCCGATTCGGATCGCACACACCGAGGGCTACAAGCTCGGTGTCGTTCCCTTTGCGCTCCTGCCCACTGGTGCAGAGGCCCGCTTCCTCGGGGAGTCTGGGTTCGGAGCGGGCGCTCTGGTGACCGGTGCGCTCCGTGGCGGGCCTCTCCTGGCGGGCCTGGATCTCGGACTCGACACGACCGCAGCATCGGACCATCCCGAGTGGCCCGGCGGTCCGCATGCCCGCTACGCCGGAGATCTGGGCTTCCTTCCGACAGATGCCTTCGGCTTTCATCTCGAGCTTCGAAGCCGCTTTCCACTCGCGAGCACAGCGCCGACCCTGCCCACCGAGGCCATGGGCACCGTCAAGGTCCGGCCCATCGATCGCCTGTTCATCATCGGCGGCGTTGGCACCGCGCTCACCCGAGGAGTCGGGGCGGCCGGGTCGCGGGTCTTCCTCGGTCTGACCACGGCGCCGGGCAAGCAGCCGGTCGCAGTCGACTCTCCGGCGGAGATTGCGGTCAAGGATCTGCACGTGGTCGACACTCGGCTCTTTCCGCTTGGCGGCGCCGTTGTCACCGCAGGTCCGGTCACAGGCATCACCGATCTCGAGGGCTACGCGGTGCTGCCGGCTCGCGTCGTGAACCGCGCTGGCGCCATCCGAGTCGAGCGTGAGGGCTACGAGGTCGTCGAGCTCGAGGTCGATCCCGACCAGGACTGGTGGGAGGTGAAGCTCACGCGTCTGCCCGTGGACCTCGCGGTGTCGGTGGTCGGACCGGAGGGCGTGCTCACCCTGCTGGATGTTGGCATCGACGGGCCCTTCGATCCCGGCATCCCTCGAATCGATGCTGCGGGCGTGTACAACTGGAAGCTGCGTCCCGGCGGCTGGCGAGTCACCATGTCCAGCCCCGGACTCGGCAGCCAGGAGCGCACCATCATCGTCGAGGAGGATCGATCGGATCCGATCCGCGTAGATGCGGTTTTGACGCCGCTCATCAGCGATGCCTCCTCAGTGCTGGTTCGCGTCGTCGACCAGCGGGGAAGACCAGTGGAGGACGCCGTGGTCGCCCTCGAGGATCGCGATCTCGGCACCACGGGCACCGGTGGAGATCTGCGGGTCGAGGGTCTCGAAGAGGGAGGAGCGAGCTTTGTTGTTCGCTCCGAGCGATTTGGCGGCAACACCTCGCTCGAGGTGGTGGTGGTGGACGACTCCGAGGTGGAGGCGACTGCGGTCCTCGACTGGCGTCCGGGATCAGTGCTGGTGACGGTCACTGACAGCGCGGGACTCCCCCTGGACGCCACGATCTCCTTCGGGGGTCCGGTTTCGCTGCCCCAGCGGCGGGTCGGCACCGACGGCGAGGAGCTCTTGGTGCTCCGGCCAGGCACCTGGGACCTGCTCATCACCGCCTCGGGCATGGGTGATCAGCGTCGTCGCCTCGAGATCACGGATGAGAGCGGCAAGCTCGAAGAGGTCAACGCCACTCTGCTCCCAGCCGAAGACGGCAACGCGTCGCTGGAGCTGCGGCTGGTGGATCCCGGCGGGGCCGCGCTGTCAGATGTGGATGTGACCCTGGGCACTGAGCGGATCGGCCGCACCGGCGGGAGCGGTGTTGTCGTACTCGACGGTCTGCACACCGGCATTCGGGAGGTCGCCGTAGACGGTGACAAGCTCGTCATCGTCAAGGAAGAGGTCGAGCTCGTCGAGGGGAAACAGATCCACACGGTCGTGGTGCCCTGGCTGCCGGGCGTGACGGACTTCGAGGTCACAGACACCGACGGAGCTCCACTCGATGCCACCGTGACGCTGACGGGACCCCAAGAACTCTCCCCGGTTCAGATCGGGCCAGACGGCGAGGAGCGCCTGATGCTGCCGCCCGGAGAGTGGGAGGTCGAGGTTTCCTCCGGTGATTTGGCGCCACAGACGCGCACAATCACGGTTCTTGCGAATGATGGTGAGCGCCAGCGCATCGAGGTCGAGCTCGCGCCGCCAGCCGAGGAGACCGGTGCTGTGGCCGTCCGGGTGGTGGACTCCGAAGGTATGGAGGTGGAAGGTGCGGAGATCTCAATTGATGGCACCGTGGTCGGTGAAGTGACGAACGGTGAGATGGAGCTCATCGAGCTTCCGCCGGGTGTGATCGAGATCGAGGTGACCGCCGAGGGTATGAGTCGCCAAGTCGTCGAGGTCGAGGTCGATCCGGAGGTCGAGGACGCCGTTGTCGAGATCCCGATGGCATACCGGGAGGGCGCGCTGGAAGTCCGGGTCGTCGGGCCGGAAGGAGAGCCCAAGGACGCTACGGTCACCCTTCGCGGTCCCGAGCACCTCGCTCCCCAGGCCACCGACGATGGGCAGGTCGTCGTGGAGGCGGACCCCGGCAAGTGGTGGGTCGTCGTCGAGGCCGAGGGCATGAAGACGCGGGAGGTCGAGGTCGACCTTCCCGACGCGGCGCAGCTGACCGAGGTGGAGGTCGCCCTCGAGGTACTTCCCGAAAAGGCCCCGGCCCGGGTCATCCTGGTCGCCGAGACTCCAGACGGTGAAGCGGTCGCAGACGCCGAAGTCCGCGTCGATGGCGAGCTCATCGGCCACACCTCCGGCTCGGGCACGATGCAGGTCATGGACTTCGGAGACTCGGAGATCGTCGTTCAGATCACGCCGCAGTCCGGCTACGACGTGGTCGAGATCCCAATCGAAAAGCCCAAACAGCGGCAACAAGGCCAGGAGATCGTGCACAACGTGGTGGTGGCCCCGTCGGCCCAAGCAGTCACCGTGCACGTGGACAGAGGGGATGGCACGCCCGTACCGGCACGCATCCTCATCGATGGCGCGCTGCCCCCCGAGGCCCCGATCCTCGCCGACGATGATGGGACGGTCACCCTTGATCTAGAGCCGGGAACCTACACAGTCACCGCCGTTGCCGAGGACGGCTCCATTGCGACGACCGAGGTGGTGATCTTGGCACGGCCGGTGAATGATCCATCCATAAGGGGAGAGGCCGAGGATCGCGAGCTGAGTCTCACCGTGATCGAGGTTCTCTCGATCCTCACCGGCAACCAGATCGAACCCATCGAGCCGATCCTCTTCGACACTGCCCTCCATGACATCCGCGAGTCCGTCGATCCGCTGGTGGACGATGTCTATCGGTGGCTGCTCGCACACCCCAGCGCGGCCCTTGTGGAGGTGGGAGGGCACACCGACTTTGTGGGGGGTGTCGCCTACAATCAGCAGCTGTCGGAGCGGCGGGCGCGAGCCATCGAGGCGGCCCTCATCGCCCGTGGGATCCCCGCCGAGCGCCTGACTTCTCGTGGCTATGGCATGTCGCGGCCGCTCACTGTGGAGACCGATCCCGAGAGCCTGCAGCGGAACCGCCGGGTCGAGTTCACCGTCCTCAAGTGGAGCGACGGCGCCCGCTGAGCCAGAGGACAAGGCCGAAAATCCACCATCCGCCTGAGGTTCCGGCTCCGCTTGTCGTGCACCCAGCCCCGCTGCAGTTCCAGCCCGCCCCGCCGATGAGGGCACTGCCAGAGTCCCAGCCGTTGCAGTCCTGGTCGACGCCGTCGCCGGGCTCGTCGAATGCACTGGGATAGCGCTCGGGATCCTCGTCGTCGCAGTCCTTGGGGCCCCTGGCGCCGTCCCCGTCGAGGTCGTCGAGGTCGAGTCCGTCGCAGTCCTGGTCGATCCCGTCGTACAGCACCTCTTCGGCATCGGGATGAACGGTCGGGTCGCGGTCGTCACAGTCCCCATCGACGTCCGATCCGTTCAGCGGGATCCCGCACAGCTCGGTGGGCTCTCCGACGCCGTAGCCGTCCATGTCATTGTCCTTGTAGACGTCGGTGAGGAAGGTCCGGTCCGCATCGTTGTCGTCGCAGTCTCCGTCACAGATCGATGTGCCATCGCTGTCGTCGTCGACGAGGTCGGGGGTAGCGGGATCGCAGTCGTCGTCGATTCCGTTGCAGCCGATCTCCGTCGCGCCTGGGAAGACCGCGGCGTCGGTGTCGTCGCAGTCCGCCGGACCCGCGAAGCCGTCTCCATCGTCGTCGTCACCGTCGGTGATCGGGTTGCCGACCAGGTTTCCATAGGCGCCGATGTCGGCGATGGTGCCGTCGTCGTCGTAGATGCTGGGGTCGCCGGCGTCGATGGCCGGGCTGTTCACGGTCGGCACCAGGGGCAGGAAGTCACAGCTCCCGGCAACAATCGGGCCGATCAACGGGTCGATGTCGACGAGGCTGGTGGCGTCCAGAGGCACGTTGGCGTGGTCGTCAGTGTTGCCAAAGTACAGGTTGTAGCTGTCGTCGAGGATACCGTTCGAGACCTCGATCGTCGCGCCCACACCCGTGTTGTAGGCGACGAGGTTGTTCAGGAAGGTCGCCGTTCCCTGCACCCGAATCGCGGCCCCGGAGGTGGTGGAGGTCGACCCGACGAAGTGGTTGTTGACGACGATTGAGGTGACCCCGGATCCGACCAGCAGGAGGGCGTCGGTGAGGTCGGCGCCGTAGAAGACATTCCGTTCGATTGCGGCGGTTGTGTTTGTCAGATCCACGAGCCGCCCGCCCGGCGATGAGCCACACACCGAGCTGCCTGTGAGAGTGGTGGATCCGGCATCCGCGACCAGGACGCCACCGCTGTCGGCGTTGTTGTCGGCAAAGAAGTTGTCGGTGAGGACGCAGGTGTTGGTGCCGGCGCACACCACCGTCCCGCTCAGGGAGTTGTTCAGCTCCATGGTGGAGGAGTCGATGCTGAGATCGCCGCCCTCCATGTGCACTGCCGAGCCGGCGTCCGCGGTGTTTGTTCGCAGGGTCGATGCTGTGATATCGACGGTTGAATCAGAGTTTCCGGACACTGCGCCGCCGGATGCCGAGGAGAACCCGAACTGCAGGCTACTGGCCGAGATGTCGACCGTGCCGCGCCGGACGTGGATCACACCGCCGTTGGGGTTCGCGGAGATCAAGGCGCTGAGGCTGGAGCTCTGTACGACCAGGTCGCCGTTGAAGATGTCGATGACTCCGCCCGCCTCACCCAGGGTCGGGGCGGTGGCGTTGGTGACGTCGCAGCCGATGACAGTCAGCAGTCCGCTGTGGATGTCTGCCAGGCGCCCCAGGCCCTGAGCGTCGACGGCGAGATCGCGAATCGTCAGGTCCGAACCGTTCTTCAGATCGAACATGCCGCCGCCGGACTGGAGCTCGATGACTACATTTCCGGGTCCGAGCGCGGACTCGATGCTCACCGCCTTGTTCTGCACGGTGATCTCGGGCTCTGGATAGGTGCCCGGGTCGACGAGCACGCGGTCACCGGTGGCTGCGTCGTCCACCGCATCGGCGATGGAGGTGTAGATCTGCCCGGGACCGACGAGGATATCGGCAGCGGAAGCGGAAGTCAGGGAGAGGACGAGCCAGATCACGGCCGCATTATTTCACGGTTGTCCCTGCAGCTGTGAGACCCCGCCCAGTCCGCGGGAGTCGATCTGCACGCCCAGGAAGTCGAGGACCGTGGGATGCACATCGAGGTGACTGGCACCGGGGAGCTTCCAGCCTCCGGAGCCGCCCGGATATCCGTATGCGGTCCAGATTGTCTGGTTGTCGGCGTCTAGAGGGCCGTGGCCAGTGCCGGAGCCACCGTGGTCGGTGGTCACCGCTACGAGCCAGTCCTCGTCGGTCCTCGTCTCGATGGCGTCCAGCATCCGACCCAAGCGCTCATCGGACTCTTCGATAGCCAGTATGTAATCTGGGTTGTCAGCGGAGTACCCGGTGTCGTGACCGGCGTGATCGGGCGAGTCGAGGTGCACCAGGTGCAGGTCGAAGCTGTCGTTTGCGATGCCGGTGGCCATCCAGTCCGCGACCCCGTCGTCGGAGGACAGCCAGGACTCGTCGGCGGCACCCTCCTCGACGATGTCGGTGGCGACCTCTGGCCAGACCACAGCCACGCCGGTCCTCAGTCCCTCGTCATGGGCGCGCTGGACGAAGGTGAGCCAGGAGTTGTCGCGCTCGTCGTAGAGGCCGTTCATGACCACGTTGTGCTGGTCTGGACCGACGCCAGTGAGCACGCTGGTCCACCCCGGCCCGGAGACGGTCGCGTGGGTGAGCTGTGTGGTCGCATCCCAGGCGATCCCTCCCCAGGAAGCGACCTTGTCGAGGTTGGGGGTCGACGCTGCTTGCACGGCATCTGGGCGGGCGCCGTCCCATCCCACCACGAGTACCTTCTTGGGGTTGCCCTCGGGAGTGGAGGAGTCGTCGGTTGGCGAGCCAGAGCAGGCCACCAGGGCGAGGATCGACAGATATCGCATGGGCCCCATGGGATGGCTAGATGCAACCAGTATTGTCGCAGTCGAAGACCGCAAGGGCACCATAGCCACCCCAGCTTCCGCCAATCGGCGAGACCCACACGTCATCGGGACCGTTGTCCAGCAGCCCGGTGCCCCAGTCCGACTGGACCGCTTCGAAGGCACCATCGGAGATGCACACACCGCCACCGATCAGCGCGCTGTTGAAGGTCGTCGAGCCCCCGATCTGGGTCACTGCAGCGCCGCCGTTCAGATACCAGCCACCGCCATCGGCAGGGGAGGAGTTGGCGCCTACATCGACCTGGTCGGCGACGACCGTGCCGCCGCGGTTGACGTTGATGCCGCCGCCCTGATTCCGCGAGATGTTGGCCGTCACCGTCGTAGTCGAGATCACCGCGTCGACGCCGAAGACGTCGATCCCGGCTCCGTCGACCGCGCCGTTCAGCGTCACCAGGGAGTTGCTGAGGGTGAAGTCCTGGCCGGCCCAGATCCCGCCGCCGTCGAGGGTAGCGTTATTGAGGTTGATATCGGTGTTGGAGACTGTCACCGCCATGACCATGAGCGGGGCCTCGGCAATGTAGATACCAGCGCCATTTGCAGCCGAGTTCAGGGTGACTGTGCCGCCGTCGAATGCGACCCCGCTGATCCAGGCGCCGCCACCGTTGCCTACGGCGCTGTTGCCGTCGAGGAAGCTCGCGCCGACCAGGTTGACGACCCCGCTCTCGGCGTGCAGCCCGCCACCATCGATACTGGCGCTGTTGAGGACCACAACGACGTCGGCGAGGTCGAGTGTGCCGCCAAGGGTCGTGACGCCGCCGCCGATCTCGGCAGTGTTGAAGCTGATGTTGGAACGGGTGAGGGTCGAGACGCCCCCTGCATAGAGCCCGGCTCCCGCTACTGCGCCATTCAGCGAGATGAACAGGTCGTCGGCCGTGGAGCCATCCAAGAAGAGCCCGCCGCCATCGGTTGTGGCGGTGTTGAGGGTGAGGTTCGCGGCACCGATACCGTCGAGATAGCTGGTATCTCCTACAAAGACGCCGGCTCCCCGATCTGCGAAGTTCGCGGTGACGTCCGAGTCCTCGAGGGCGAGATCCGAGACGTCTGGGACAAAGATGCCGCCGCCATCCGCCGTGGCGGAGTTCCCGACGATAGCGGAGTTACGCACCATGTTTCCGCCCAGCTCCGCGGCGATTCCGCCACCGTTGATTGCAGCGATGTTGAGGCCCACGTCGCAGCCGTCGAGGGTGGCTGCATTGGAGAGCAGGACCCCTGCGCCTTCGTCGCCTCCGTTCAGCGCCAGCTCTGATGTGGCCGTGCAGACGAAGGCCCCCCCGAGCTGGTGCAGGCCGCCGCCTTTCAGCGCAGAGTTGGCGTTGGTAGAGCTGTTCTCGATCAACACATCCCCCGAATCGCTGTAGATCCCTCCGCCGGTCATCGTCGCAGTGTTGAAGGCAATGGCGCTGTTGCGGATGGTTGCTCCGGCCGGTCCCAGGGCGATGCCGGCGCCGTGTTGGGCACCGTTCAGGGTGACGACGCAGTCATCGATGATGAGGCCGTCGGCATCGAAGGCGTTGATGCCTCCACCGTTTGTTCCTCCCGGACCCGCAGCGGAGCCGACTCCCAGAGTGAGGGTGAGGCCTGTCATATCAAGGACGCCAGCGTCGACCTGTACAACGGATCCGCCGGTGAGCAGTGCGTTGACGCTGGTGACGGCCGAGCCGTTCTGGGAGGTGATGGTCAGATCGTACGGCACGACGAGGGACTCGAAATAGAGCCCGTCGCACACGTTGATGCTCGATCCCGGCGATGACACGTCGATGGCAGGCTGGATGTTGTTGAAGGTCGGTCCCCCGTCCAGGGTGACCAGCCCGGTCTCGGCAACGAGCCCGATGCAGTCGTTGTCGACCCCGTCGCAGATCTCCGGAGCGCCCGGGTAGACGGCGGCGTTGTTGTCGTCACAGTCCTGGGGTGCGTCGAAGCCGTCGCCGTCGGCGTCATTGACTGGGATCACACCCGTATCTGTGTCTGTGTCTGTGTCTGTGTCTGTGTCTGTGTCTGTGTCTGTGTCTGTATCTGTGTCTGTGTCTGTATCGGTGTCCGTATCGGTATCGGTGTCCGTATCGGTGTCGGCGTCGGTATCGGTATCGGTGTCCGAATCGGTGTCGGCGTCGGCATCAGCATCGGTGTCTGTGTCGGCGGGAGCGTCGGTGTCGGTCAGGGCGCTGTCCACGCCGAGCTTGCCACTCCCGTCGCAGGCGACCGCAGCAATCATCACAACGACCCATGGACTCGAGAAACGCATGACCACTCCGAGGATGGGATCCAGCTTACGCGGAAAACGAAGCTCTCTGCACCAGCCTCCGGCTATCCTGTGGTGAGGGGGGTGCGATGGGGTCGCTCCGGTTGGGCATCGTAGCGCTGGTCTTGGTGATGTCGGGTGACGGGTTTGCGGCGACTGTGCAGGTTGGGCCCACGCGCCTCAACACCACGCTCTCACAGGGGCTCTCCAATGCCGGCAACGGCGACATCATTGTCTTGGAGGATGGGGTCTACGACGAGGAAGTCTTCATCGGGGCGTTCGCCAACCTGACGATCGAGTCCTTCAGCGGCGATCCCAACGACGTGACCATCGTGAGCCCGGGGGACGACGGCGCCGATTCCCTCGTCCTGCTGGTGAACAGCACGGTGACCATCCGTGGCATCACCATCGATGGTGCGTTCGAGCGTCGCGGCATCCTCATCAGGGACTCGACGCTGTCTCTGGAGGGTTCGGTCGTGCTCAACGGCGTGAACCCCGATGGCTATCCGGGCGCGGGCCTGGACATTTACAATGGTTCGTCCGCCATCATCTCGGACTCGACCTTCTATGGAAGCATCTCGGACGACCCGATGGACTTCAAGAACTACGGGGGCAACATCGCGGTGGAGGATGGGTGCAGCATCGACATCCTGCCGGGCACGGTCATCATCTACGGTGAGGCTGAGCACGGCGGTGGACTGTGGTTGGACGAGCGTGCGACGGCCATGGTGGACGGAGCCCAGTTCGTGTCCAACACTGCGACTGGCATCGGTGACAACGACGGGGGCGGCATATACGCCAGCCCCAGCGCAGTTCTGTTCGTGGCCAACAGCGAGTTCGACTCCAACGTCGCCGGAATGGACGAAGCGTCGAGTGGCGGGGCCATTTTTGCTGCGGACGGAGCGTTGGTGTTCGACTCTGACTTCGTCGGCAACAGCGCCTATATGGGCGGCGCCGTGCTCCAGGAGTCCGGATACGATCTCACCGTAGGGGGGAGCTGGTTCGAGGGCAACAACGCCGTGATTGGCGGCGGCATCGTCTGCAAGAACACCGCAGTTTGCAACGTCTCGGACTCCCACTTCGAGGCCAACGCCGCGGACTCTGGCGGCGGTTTCTTCTCCAGCTTTGCCAACGTTTGGGCCTATCGAAACACCTTCTGCTTCAACGAGGCGACCCTGGTCAATGGTGGGGCTGGCTCCGGCGGCGGGATCTACCTCGAGGGAGGGGCCGCCACGCTGACCTCCAACGTCCTGTTCGAGAACACCGCCTCTTCTTCCGGTGGCGGAGTGTTTGTCTCGGACGGATTGTTGAACTCCACCAACAACCACTACCTTGGCAATGCTGCAGCCTCCACGGGGGGCGGTCTCGGTGGCGACGAGCTGTTGGGTCTCTACACCACCCTCGACAGCCTCAATGATCTCTTTGCATGGAACACGGCAGGTCTGCAGGACGGCAGCATCAGCGCCGGTCCCACCGTGACGACGACCGCATACGACTGGTTCTATGCCAATATACCGAATGCCGGGCCGGTGCTGGGCGATCTGACCAGCTTTGTCGACGTCGGTGATCCGATGCTGCGAAATCACAACATAGGGGTCTGCGATCCGATGGGGCTCGTGCCAGCCGTGGACAGCCCCCTCATCGACGCCGGCGCTCCGGGCATGTACGACCTCAACGGCAGCCCCGCCGATATCGGTGCCTTCGGAGGGGGCTTTGCGACACCGGAGATCCTCGAGGACGCCGATGGTGACGGCACCCCGCTCATCGAAGACTGCGACGACAACGACGTCTCGATCGGCCCTCGCACCCTGTTCTACGAGGATCTGGACACGGATGGCTTTGGTGGGCAAGGCGTGCTCGCGTGCTGGCTCCCGGTCGGTGGTGTCCTCTCCGGGGGTGACTGCAACGACCTCGATCCGGCGGTCGGCCTCGCGCCTTCCTGGTGGCCTGATGTCGATCTGGATGGCTATGGCGCGGCCAACACAGATGGCGTGCAGTCTTGTGTGATCCCGAGCGATGGGTGGGTGAACAACAACCTCGACTGCGACGACGCGAATCCCGATTTGAATCCAGATACAACCTGGCATCTCGACCTCGACGGTGACGGTTGGGGAGTGGCCGAGCGCACCGTGAATCGCTGCGAGCCCGGAGACGGATTCGTCGCCGACAGCGGAGATTGTGACGACCAGGACGACCAGGTCCACCCCGGTGCCGACGAGTACTGCGACAACAAGGACTCGGACTGCGACGGCATCAAAGAGGACGACGACGCTGTGGATATGCAGACGCTGTACCTCGACCTGGACGGCGACGGTTTTGGCGACGCCGACGCGCCCCAGGAAGCGTGCGATCCCGTGCCTGGCCTCGTCCTGGACGACACCGACTGTGACGACTCGGATCAGGCCATCTATCCGGGTGCCAAGGAGCAGTGGTACGACGGCATCGACCAGGACTGTGACGGAAGATCGGACTTCGACCAAGACGTCGACGGCTTCGATATCGACCCCGGCGGCGACTGCGACGATCAGGATCCCGACGTCTACCCGGCTGCGGAAGAGTCGATTGACGGTGGCACCGACAACAACTGCGACGGCGTCGAGGCGGCCACGTGGATCGCGGGTGGTGGCGGCTGCGGCTGTGCCTCGGGCGGGGCTGTCCCCTTCGGCTGGGCGCCCCTGACGCTGTTCCTCCTCCTCTACCCGCGAAGGAGATCCTCACCGAGCTAACGACGACGCTGGTAGCAGATCTCGGAGAAGCGGAGGAGCTCGGCGGTACGTTCTGCCATGTTGGCGAGCTCCCGGTCGCGTTCGTACTCGGGGCGGACTGCTGCTCGCGCTATCTCGGCGACGCGCTCGGGAGGCACGCGGGCTCGGGTCTGCTCTCCGGCGAGGACTTCGGCCAGAGACGCGGCGGCAACTGCGAGCTGAAGGTCGGCGCTCGCATCCTCGAAGGCCGGGAAGTCGGCCGGAAGCTCGGCGGCGTATTGGAGCGGTCGTTGCCCCGGTGGCGTTCCCAGTACCGATGCCCGTCCCAGCGGGCGATCGGCGGATCCGCGGAGGCGAACCTCGTATAGGACGGTCGCGGTTTGCCCGACGCCGACCTCTCCGCCCACCGACGTACCAACGGGGCCGAGGCCAGTGACCCGGTCGAGGTGGTTGCCGACCCGATGGACACCGGCCACCTGCGTCTCATCCCATTCCACCAGGAGGCGGACATCGCGGATGGCAGGCTCGAGAAGAGGACCAATGTGCTCTGCGAGCTGGGCTCCGTCGTAGGGGTAGGCGAGGTGCAGCATGGGCCCGCCCGCCGCTTGAACGATCGCCTCCAAGCTGTCATCCCGGGCGTAGCGATCCCCAAAACCGAGGCCGACCGTGCCGATACCGTTGGAGGCGTGTAGGGCGGCGTTCGACATGAGGCGGTCTCCCTGGAAGATCAGCTCGAGTTCGCCGTCGGAGGCCAGCACCACTCGCCGCAGAACGGTCGCCGGTTCCTGCCGCAAGATGCGCCACGCGCGCTCGATGGACTTCGGAAGCTGGCCCTTCTTCACCAGTCGCATCTCGTCCAGGGCTTCGTTGATGCGCGGCAGATTGTCGGCTCGAGTCGCCTCCAGGGACAGCCGGGCGCCGTCGGAGCCGATGATGGAGACCAGATCGTCGTGTCGCAGTCCAGTGACGAGCTCCTGGAGACCATGTCGGGCGACGGACTTCACCTCGAACTGCTCGATGGCCTCGTCGATGACGATGACGACGTGTGCTCGCGGGCGATCGAGGAACTGGGGTCGCCGACCGGTGACCGTGAGCTTCACGATGGCGGCGTTGTCCTCCCACGGGCTGGCGGCGACCTCGGCACGGACTGCGAACGGTCTGTCGTGAAGCGGCGGCGGCTCGTCAGTTGGAATGGCTTGCATGAGTTCTTGGGCGTGCACGGTCCCGGGAGGGGGGAGGTGTCCGACCTCGAGGTTGCGAGTGAGCCGGGTCCAGGCGGCGGTGTCGCCACCGATGGTGAGGCCGGGCCATGGATCGGTATTGGGTTCGGCGAACCAGGTCTCTGACGTGGCGTGGTGGGGTTGCCCCAGGGCCGCGCAGTCCGCTCGTTCAGGAAGGTCCGACGCCATCGCACCGGCTAGTAGAATCCACAACGCGTTCATTCAACCCCCTCGGTTTGGCCCCTCAGACCACCGAAGGTGGTTTCGGTTCCGAGCCATCTGCAGTCCGTTCGGCTGACATTTGTCAGGAAAAAAATGAACGTGGGTTCACTTTGGTAGGATCCAGGCTATTGGTGGTGCCATGCGCTCGGTCCTCTGTTCTGTCCTCCTCTTCTTCGGTCAACCCGCCTTCGCTGGGTCGGCCTCCGCAGTCCAGGCGCTCCTCGGGCTCCCAGCCCCGCCAGAAGCGACACCGCACATCGCCGTCGAACGCGATGGGGGCAAGGTTCGCGGCATCGTCGGCGACGTGGTTCCCTATCCCGTGGACCATGTGCTCAACGACATCATCATGTGCTACTCGGAGTTCCCCGAGTGGTTCCCGTACCAGACCGGTGCGCGCTACGTGACCGAGGTCGTCGACGACTCGGCGATCATCTACGGCGAAATCACATTGCCCTGGCCCATCGGCCGCCGCGACTTCGAGGCCAAGATCACGGGCGGTATCGAGGAGAACGCCGGCGGCAAGATCTACCGCATCGATTTCGAGCACGTCGAGGAATCCGGCAACATCGCCATGATGCAGGGAAACTGGCGTCTCCAGGCCTATGGCGACGACAAGACCATCGTCACCTACGACGCGACGATCGACTTTGATACCTGGGTTCCCGCGTTTCTCCTGGCCAGGGGCACCGAGCAGTTCCTGCCGAAGATCACCGGCAACATGACGGAGCGCAAGGCCAGCTGCCCGAACCCCAAGAAGGGCGCGCCCAGACTCTAGAGCACCGACCAGGTCACGGACAGAGCGGGTCGTTGTCTACGTCGTATTGGCTGCGTGGCATGACCGTCAGCCCCGGGCTGAGATCGGCGCGCATGTTCTCTATCAGAACGCCCAGACACATCGGCTGGCCGTCGGACGGGCAGGGATCGCAGTTCACACCGAAGGCCGCCACCAACTGGCAGACGGCGTCGGGAGCGCCTCCGCCGATCAAGGGCACTAGTGGCCGGGTGTCGACAAAGGAGCGCATGCTGATCTCGTCGATATAGGACCCGTCGACCGAGAATCGCCCCGTGAGCTGGACCTCGCCGAGGGTGGTGTTGATCCCCTGGATTCCGAGTGGGAGATCGAACGGGCCGATGTCGAAGAAGGGGTTGCCGATGAACGGTTGGGGGGCCGGCTCGACGGTAGCGACACACATGTCTTGGGCGCCGTTTCCGAGCTCGTCCAGCGCCAACCGCATGGCGAGGTCCGGATCTGCCATCAGGATCTCGATGAGGACCTGGGCTTCGAGCTGCTGCTGGATGAGGAGCCCAACTCCCGCCGGCTCAACCCAGATTCCACCCATCAAATCAAGGAGATAGCCGTTCCCCGGCAGGGTCAAGACATCGGTCGGCAGCGACACATCGCGGGTCGTGAAGGACCACTGCACCACGCCACACATATAGGTGAGGGTCGCCGTGTAGTCCGAGAGGGGATCGAGAGGAAGGTCAGGGTCGAAGCTGACCGTTGTGCCATCAACGAACGAGACGCCCGGCACGACGTCACCCACATCATCGGCCAGCGTGATCACGGCGAGGGGATCCTCGGCGAAGAGCAAGGCGTCTAGATCGGCGTGGTAGTACGCGTCCGTCTGCCCGTCATAGGGGTACAAGTTCAACACCGCGTTGGTGCCGACGTTGGCATCCTCGTCGTCGCAGTCCTCGAGGGCCACGATAATGCCGTTGATAGGCGAGGTGTCGCAGAGCCCGTTGTCGGGTGACACGTAGCCGAGCAGCACAAAACCGTCGCCGTCCTGGTCGTAGTCGCAGACGCCGTCGCAGTTGCCGTCGATGCCGTCGTACCAGTCGTCGTCCCCAAGGATGTTCACCAGGGCATCGCCGTCGTCGCAGTCGTCGCCGCCGCTGCGGTCGGACGCGTAGCCATCCTGGTCCCCGTCCTCGCCGTCGATACCGTCGCAGTTCTGATCGATTCCGTCGCCGACCGAGTCTGGGGCCTGGGGACGGATCAGGCCTTGGGTGTCGTCACAGTCGTCCCCGCCGGCCTCGGTCGCCACATATCCGTCGCCGTCGACGTCGACCATGTCTCCGCCCAGGCAGTCCTGATCGATGCCATCGTATGGAACCTCGGTTCCGCCCGGGTTTGCGGAGGGGTCTGCGTCGTCACAGTCGTCCCCGCCACTGTCGATGGAGGCGTAGGTGTCGGCGTCGAGATCGATCCCGTCGATCCCATCGCAGTTGTTGTCGACCCCATCGCCGACCGTGTCGCTCGCTCCGGGGTTGACGGCGCTGTCGTTGTCGTCACAATCGTCGTCTGCGCCATACCCGTCGCCGTCGAGATCGGTACTTGCTGGCGTGTCATCGGGCTTGCCGGAGTCGCCGCACGCGCCGATCATCAGCAGCGTGAACAATGTGATACGCAAAGAACACCATCCTTGACGCTAGAGTGGTCTCAACATCCATACACCAGGCAACTACCAAATGACGACAATGAAGAACGGCATTCTCCTCCTCGGGGCACTTGTGGCCGTCACAGCGTGTGGCGGAGGAGATCCGGACGATTCTCCGGCGATCCTGCCTCCAACCTTCACCGACGACGACGAGACCGCCGACACGGCCCAGGGTCCACAGTTCAACACCGTCGACGAGATCCGCTTCATCTCCTACATCGCGTGGGATGACGTGCTCCAAGAGGTCGTCTCGCCCATCATCGACGGCTCGGACACGTTCATCTCCGCCTACACGGTACGCATTGGAACGTCGGCATACGACAGCAACAACGAGTCCACGTTCTGCGAGGTCACCGTGAACCTCCAGGGCTACACCGGCATCGCCGACCCCGCGCAGGATGGGTACATCTGGGGCATCGACATTCCCCAGGGCGATCCCGTCGAGGCATTCGAGGACTGCATCGAGAAGGGCTGGGATCCGGCGGAGTTCGAGGACGACAGCCCGCTGATGGACTGGGCGCTGTACGACTACCATATGCGCCTCGGAGGCGATCTCTCCGAGGATCTCGAGGAATGGCTGACTCCAGACACCACCGATCCCGACTTCAGCATCGACAAGTACGTCGGCGGCACTTGGTGGACAGACACCGCAGGTCTGACTGGTGGCGATGACGACATCTACTTCTACGGCTACGAGATGGATTCCGACCACAACGTCGACTTCGACACCGAGCTGGATCGGTACGAGATGCTCACTCCCGATACCACGCTACGATCCGGCTATTATATCGCTCGCATGTCGGTTTACTGGAACTTCGCCGACAACTAGACTTGCCCAACTTCAGTCGGACCTGACCGGAGCCATCTGCTCTTTGAGCGTCTTCTTCTCGATCTTTCGCTGCCTGAGCAGGGCGAGATAGGCGCGGGTGCGTCCGTTGTCGAGGACCTTGTCTGCGGCGGCAACATGGTCGATGGCCTGTCTGAGATTGCCCTGGCCCTCCCAGGCGACTCCTAGGTTGTAGTTGGCCTTGGCGGTGAGCTTCTCGTCGTTCTGTGCAGCGATCTTTTCCCAGATTTCCGCCGCAGCTTGCAGCTTCCCGGCCTCGATGAGGTCGGTGGCCTTCTTCATTCGGGCGCTCCCGGAGGGGTAGTAGTCCCGCGACACACGAATCCAGGTCGGGGCGATGCGGCGCGCGTAGTCCTCGCCACCCTCCCATGCGAGGTCGAGCACGGTGCCGTCCAGGTCCGGCAGACCGGTTCGGGCTTCGGCCGGCGTCGGTCCCTGCGCGTCCCAGCTTCCGGCGGTCGAAATCGAGATATCATCGATGATCTCTTTGCTCTCGAGGTCGTAGATCTTCCACGAAGTCTCCACCTCGGTCCGGCGTGTAGCCGTCCAGGTCAGGGTGATGTGTTCCTTGCCCTTGTCGTCGGTATAGGTGCTCTTCTCCGAGTCTTCGGAGATGTCCGAGCTGCTCTCCACAGCCTCGAGGGCCACCACGGCCTGAGCGCCGACACGGGTGCAGATTGCCTCCACGACGGGCCACTCCAGCGTGCGGTCGATGGCGTCGAAGGCGAGCGCCTGTTCCTGGGTGATCGCAGTCACTTCGAAGCGCGGGGAACGGGCGACGAGCTTGGCCATGGCTGCCTCGGCCTCGGCGGCGGCGTCTTTGTCCAGGCGGCTCCCCGACTGTCCGCGGTCCAGGGCAGCTACGGCCTTGACGTGCTCTGGGAGCGTCTTGGCCGCCGGCTCGAGGACCTCGACATTGACCTTGGGCGCACAGCCCATCACCAGACCCAACCAGATCCACCGCATTCGTGCTCCTTTGTGTGACCGAGTCTACCCGCGGGAGGTGATAGCTGGAGGTGACCTGGAGGGTTCCATGACAGATCGCTATACCCGCGCCGTCCTGACGGTGATCGCCATCGCGCTGGTGGTCATCGCCACCCGAGGCCAGCTCGAGACCACAGCCCACGCCGCCGACGAGATCAGGTGCCGCGTCGAGGGCCCCATCGAGATCAAGTCGTTTGGCGACGATCTCACCGTCAAGCTCTCCGATCAGCTCAAGGTTGAGGTTGAATCGGCCTTTTCGTCTCCGGGAAGCAGTAGCTCGAGCCCGCTGCATGTCAAGGTGGACGACTGATGAGGGGCTTCGCAGAGCTCTACGAACGCGCCGTCGAGCGAAAGGGTGAGAGCGAGCTCGCCGCTCGACTTCCTTCTTGCAAGACGCCAGAAGAGCTGGCGGCGGTGACCGATGATCGGGTGCTTGCCGCGATGACTCAGGCCGTCTTCAGCGCCGGCTTCGTGTGGCGGGTCATCCGCAACAAGTGGGAAGGCTTCGAAGAGGCCTTTGGTGGCTTTGATCCCGCGGTCATTGCCGCGCTCGGCGCCGAGGAGATCGGCGTGCTGCAGGAGGACACACGGATCGTCCGCAACGGCCAGAAGATAAGGGCCACGGTCGACAATGCTGTCTATGTTCGCGACACGTCGGAGGCCCACAGCGGGTTTGGGCGCTTCCTTGCCGAATGGCCCGTCGATGACACCATCGGCCTGTGGGCGCACCTCAAGGAGAATGGCAAGCGCCTCGGGGGCGCCAGTGGTCCGCGGGTATTGCGACAGATTGGGCGCGATACCTTCATCCTCACCAACGACGTGGTCAAGTCTCTGATCGATCAGCAAATCATCCGAAAGAAGCCGACTTCCAAGCGTGACCTCGCCGCAGCGCAGGAGGCTTTTTCAGCATGGAAGGCCGAGTCGGGACGCCCGTTTTGCGAGGTTAGCGTCATCATCGCGTGCACGGTGGACTCCGCCCGACACTGATGAGAGTAGAGTGTCGAGCGGGAGGCGTGTTTGCGCGTTGGGCAGTGGTCGCTGCGGTTCAAGCTAGCCACAGCAATATCGGTCGTCTTCCTCATTGGGGCGGGCGCCTTCTTGTTGTGGTTCCCGGCCCAGATGCGGGCACTTGGGGTTGTCGCCGCGGAGTATCAGGCCCGCAGCGTCGCGATGCTGTCCGCCGATCATGTGGCGTCGTCGGTGCAGGAACGGGATCAGGCCGCCCTCGATGGAGAAATCTTCCGGCTGAAAGCTGTGCCGAACGTGGTCTCGGTGGGCATCTATGGGAAGGGTGGCGAGACACTCTCGGGCTGGAAAGAGGACGTGATTCCGGCAGATCTACGCCTCACGAGCGGCGTCACCGAGATCCGCGTCGACGAGTCGGAGCTGCTCATCGCCCAGCCCATTCGGTCCAGCAACGGTGCGGAGGGGCTGGTGGTGATCGGCTTCTCGCTCGCGCCAGTCGAACGAGCTCGGAGCCAGGCATTCGGTTCGGCGGTGGTCATTGGCGTCACCATCGCGGTTCTCGGAGCGCTGATCGGCCTCTTTGTCGGCGGCTTTCTCGTCGGGCCACTTCGCGACGTCATTGCCATCGCCCGCCGGATCGCTGCTGGCACAGAGTCTCTCGAGGGTCTGCAGACGGGCGGCGACGAAAACGGAGATGAGGCCCAGCAACTCCGGCACGCGGTTGGGTTGATGGCTCGCCGTCTGCAAGCGCAGCTCGCGGATCTCGAAGCGGAGAGAACCCGTGCCGAGCACGCGGAGCACGATGCCACCGGCGGTTCACGCGCAAAGTCTGCTTTCTTGGCCAGTATGAGCCACGAGCTCCGCACACCGATGAACGCCATCATCGGCTACAGCGAGATGCTGCAAGAGGATCTCGAGAACACCGTCGACGAGACCTCGCTGCAGGACCTTGGGCGGATCCATCGCGCGGCGCTGCACCTTCTCTCCCTCATCAACGACATCCTCGACATCTCGAAGATCGAGGCCGGGAAGATGGATGTCTACCCCGAGCCCTTTTCCATCCCGATCCTCATCGAGGACATCGTCAGCGCCTGGGAGCCCGACGTCGCGCGTTCCGGGAACACGCTCTCCGTGGAGCTCGACGAAGATCTGGGCACGATGTACTCGGACGTTTCGAAGGTCCGACAGGTCATCGGCAACCTCCTGTCCAACGCCGCGAAGTTCACCGAGGATGGCGAAGTCTTCCTCACCGGGCGCTTCGATGCTGGCTTCGTTGAGTTCGAGGTCCGGGACACCGGCATCGGCATGTCCCCCGGAGAGCTCGATCGCATCTTCCAGGCCTTTGAGCAGGGAGACACCACGAGCACCCGAAGCTATGGCGGCACCGGCCTCGGATTGACCCTCGTGAATCGCATCGTCGACATGCTCGATGGCACCTTCGAAGTGACGAGCGAGCTGGGCGTGGGGTCCTGCTTTGTGGTGCGTTTCCCGCTGTCCCAGGGCGAGCGCACGGTCACCCCGAGCCACGGAACCCCCGAGCGTGGCCAGGGCACTGTCCTGGTGATCGACGATGACAAGAGCATCCAGCAGTGGCTGCATCGCGCGCTGTCGCGGGAGGGCTTCGGCGTCGTCATCGCCGACAGCGGGGAAGCGGGAATCGCGGCGGCGCGAGATGTGCAGCCGGTCCTGATCACCCTCGATCTCGAGATGCCCGGGATGGATGGCTGGGACGTGCTGTCGATGCTCAAGTCCGACCCGGTGACCTCCGAGATCCCGGTAGTCATCGTTTCTGTGCAGGACATCCAGGGTCAGGGCTTCAGCGTGAACGCCGTCGACTATCTCACCAAGCCCGTCGACAGGCGTCGATTATTGACGTTGGCGCACAAGTATGGGACCGCCCTCGACGAGGGGCACATCCTCCTGGTCGAGGATGACGAGGCGACGGCCGAGATGGTGCGGCGCGTGCTCACGCGGGATGGCTACAACGTCGAGCGCGTATCGAACGGGCAGGAGGCGCTCGCCGTCACGAGCAGGCCGGCACTGGTCATGCTCGATCTGATGATGCCCGAGCTCGACGGCTTTGGATTCCTCGAGGCGATCCGCGACGAGCCCCGCTGGGCCGGTGTTCCGGTGGTCGTGATGACGGCGATGTCACTGACGCCCGCGCAGAAGTCACGCCTGCTTCAGCAGGTTCAGGGCGTCGTCTCCAAGGGAGGCGCCAACTCCGAAGACCTCCTCAAGAACGTCGTCAGCACCGCGCGGCGCATGGTCCCAACCGAGTCGTGACCGGCAACTGTAGAGGTCTCAGTTAGAGCTCACCCAGGCGTCGGTGCGGTTGATCGCCTCAGGTTTCTCCGCCTTGCTGAAGTGGAGCTGCACCGTGATGTCGCTGGAGACCGTGATCGTGCCCTGGCCCCAGTCTTCCTTGTCCTGGAAGTCTCGGAACTGAACCTTGTGTTCGCCGGCGGAGAGCTCCAGGACGACGCTGTTTCCCTTGCCGCGGAACTCGTGGGCGAGCTCGCCGTCCACCCACGCGTTGGCCCAGCTCGAGGTGCGGTTCACCAGCTCTAGCTTGCTGACGCCATTGCCTGCGGGCGCCTTGGGCTCCTCGGATGCTGCTGGCGCGGCGGGATCCTCTTCGGCGGCAGCGGCCGCATTGGCTTCGGCGATGGCGGCGAGCACGTCGTCCTCCGAGTTCCCGGGGGTCGTCGAGGCGGCGAGTGCATCCAGGCCCTTGTGTCCGGCGACAGGCCGGTGTGGCATTCTTCGGTTGGAACTTTGGCGGTCGGGCGCCATTGCCTTGCGGTCATAGACCTCAAAGATCCGCCCTTTCCAGCGTGCTTTCACCAGCTGGTCCTTCTTTACCAGGATCTGTCCTTTCCACTGTTCCTGGCCCAGGGCATTCAGCACCCGGACGTTCTGCAAGCCTTCTTGACCGTCGCGCAGGTCGATCGAGATCTCTTCGGACCCCCCGCCTGTCATCGGATGCGGAACCAAGTTCACGACGATCACCACGGCGCGATCGGCCTTGAGCTTCAGCCGAGAGTCGGCCTGCGCGCTCGTAGCCGAGATCAAGAGGAGTATTGCTGCAATCCAACGCATCCCTTGCATCCTAACTCCTGAGTAGCGGTTAACGGACAGCCCATGAGCCCCTCCGTGTATTCCCCGCCCACTCATCTTGGCCGATTCGAGGTCGAGAGTCAGCTGGGGCGCGGGTCAGTTGGCTTTGTCTATCGCCTGCGAGACCCCGAGGATGGCAAGCCCTATGCCGCCAAGATCCTGCATCCCCGTTTCAAGGATGGCATGGGTCGATCCCGCTTTCTCACCGAAGCCCGCACCCTCCAGTCCCTGACTCATCCGAACATCATCGACATCATCGAGGTGGGCGATCTCGGCCACACCCAGTACTTCGTCATGGAGTACGCCGGTCGGGGCAATCTGCAAGACCTCACCGAGCGCGTCGGCGGCCTGCGACTCTACGCGGCGCTGACCACCACCGCAGCCCTGCTCAAGGGCTTGGAGGCCGTGCACGCCGCGGGCATGGTTCATCGAGATGTGAAACCTTCCAACGTGCTCCTCACCGACGACGGTCGCACCAAGCTGGTGGACTTCGGCCTCGTGCGGGTCTTCGAATCCGACGTCACCCAGGCTGGAATCCGCATCGGTACCTTCCTATATTCCGCTCCCGAGCAGCGCTATGACCCTCGAGAGGTCACGCCGAGTGCCGACCTCTACTCCGTGGCGGCGACCTTGTGCACGCTCCTGACCACCCAGCCTCCTCCCAACCTGGCCACCCAGGAGCTAGAGCCCGAGATGCTGCTCGCATTCGACGGCCGGGTTCGACCGCTTCTTCGCAAGGCGGGCGCGTACAAACCAGAGGATCGCTACGCCGACGCCACCGAGATGTGTGCCGCCGTGCTCGAGCTCCGTGGCGACATCACCAAAGTGGACTGATGCTGCTCTTCCTCTCCCTGTGCGCGTGCTTTGTCTCCGACGCCGAGCTCGACGCCGCCTATGATCGCGATGACGACGGGTATCAGCCGGCCCAGAACGGAGGTAAAGACTGCGATAACGAGGATCCAGACATCCATCCCGGCGCGCTGGAGCTCTGCGACGGCGTCGACAACAACTGCAATGGTGTGATCGACGAAATCGGAGCCGTGGACGGCTTGGTCTTCTATGCGGACGGCGACGAGGATGGCTACGGCGTCGAGTCCGACACCATCAAGGCCTGCGAGCGTCCAGCTGCCTATTCCACCGAGGACGGCGACTGCGACCCGGACGATCCCACCTTCAACCCCGGCGCCACCGACCTCTGTGACGGCCAGGATCAAGACTGCGACGGAGTTGTTGACAGCGACGCCTCGTTCTCGAGTTGGTATCTTGACTACGACCAGGATGGCTTTGGAGATCCCGCCATCGAGGTGGTCGCGTGCAGCGCCCCGAGCGGTCATGTCGGCAACGACGAAGACTGCGACGACAGCCAGGCCTCGATCCGCCCGGGTCAGACCGACATCTGCGACGGTGCCGACGAGGACTGCGACGGAGAAATCGACGAAGATGCGGAGTTTTCCACCTGGTACGCCGATCTCGATGGCGACGGGGCTGGAGATCCCGCTGCGGTGTTCGACGCCTGCGAGCAGCCTCCGGATACTGTGGCCGTGGCCGGGGACTGTGACGACTCCGATCCGCTGGTGATCGAGCTGACCTGGTACGCTGATGGCGATGGCGATGGGTTCGGGAATCCGGCGGTCTTCCTGGAACAATGCGCCGGTCCTTCGGGGTGGGTGCTGGACGGCAGTGACTGTGACGACGTGGACGAGTTCGTGAATCCCGGGGAGCCCGAGGTTTGCGGGAATGGGGTCGACGACGACTGCGATTTCGAGACGGCGTGTGGTGCTGGGGACAACGCGTTGACGGCGAATGAGCGGTTCTTCGTGAACTCGCAGCTCGGAGCGCAGGCGGGCACCGCTGTGGCCTTGGGTGATCTGGATGGAGACGGCGTGGTCGATTTTGTGGTGGGTGCACCCAACTACGACTTTGGAGGCCAAATCGATCGTGGCGCTGCCCACATCGTCTTTGGACCCCATCCTGGTGGTGAGGTGGACCTGAATACCGAGACCGACGCGAACTTGGCTGGCGAGGCCAGTGGTTGGGACACCGCCGGCGTGATGGCCGTGGTCGGTGACATCGACGGCGACGGCACCGACGATCTCATCGTTGGTGCGGACGATAGCGACGCTGGTGGCGGCGGGTCGGGTGCTGTATACCTGGTTCTCGGGCCTCGCAATGGCTACTTCAACCTGGGCTTTTCTGATGTTCGCTGGATCGGTGTCGACGGTTCCAGCTTTGGAGCCCGCGCCGGTGGTGGACTCTCAGTCGATGGTGACGCGGATCCGGACATATTCGTAACCGCCAACAAGGCTGACCATGGGAACGGCGAATCGGGCGCCGTGTACGTTTTCAGTGGACCGAATCCTTCGTCAGACATCGCATCAGCCACCGCGGTTCTGTTCGGAGAGAATCCCGATGACGCGGCCGGTCTTGGCGTGGCAATGGCAGACATCAGCGGGGATGGGCTCGCCGACATGCTCGTCGGTGCGCCCGGAACTGACGTTGGCGGTGTAGATTGGGGCGCGGCCTATCTGGTCGAAGGTCCGGTCTCGGGGCAGTTGGACCTTGCGATGGCCGATTCGACGATGAGAGGCGAAACGGACGACCAGGGGGCGGGGTTCTTCTTGGACGCTGGGGTCGATATCGACGCCGATGGCTATTTGGACTCCGTCGTCTCCGGAGATGCCACGGCAACGGCTGGCGGAGAGTCCGTGGGCGATGTGGCGGTCGTCGTCCACGTCGCCGAGGATGTGAACGGCGATGGATTCGGCGAAGTGGTCGTTGGGGCGCCGAACGTGGGCGGCGATGAGGGTGCTGTCTACGTGCTCTATGGTCCTCTCCAGGGTGGGATCGACTTGGGCCTTGCGGACTCGATCTACAGGTCAGAGGTTGGGGAGAGTTCCCATCTCGGTATGGCCATCGATTCTCGCGACGTTGACGGCGACAACCTTGTGGATCTGCTTCTCGGTGCTCCTGGATACGATGGCGTATTCGCTGCCATGAGCGGGGGGGCCTACCTTGTCCTCGGTGCAGGCATCTAGATCCAGACCTTGTTGAGGGAGAACCTGCGTCACAGGCGAGGGCTCTCGCCGCTCCCAAAGCGGCGCTTGTTAGTTGTCAGTGACCGTGAGCGTGTACGTGTCAGCGCAGGAGCCCGCCAGCCACGCCGTCGACCGGACCTGGACGGCGAAGTAGTCTTCATCTTCTTCGAAGATGTCGATATCACCGTTGAACCGTACAATTCCGTAACCGGGCCCTACGCCGGCCGCGCTGTCTTCGAGGTGGTATTCGCCCCACAGCGTGAACAGACCATCGTCGACGAGGTAGATCTCGATCACGAAGGCTGATGCGGACGTGAAGTCCACTTGGATATCGAGATTAACGGGGTCAAACCACTCGTCGTCGCCATAGAAGTTGAACCAGTCTACGTCACCAGCGTGATGCAGTGTCAATCCGTTGACCACCAGCTGATCGGCAAAGATGGGACCCAGATTGTTGTCGATCTCACCCAGGTAGAAACCGGTGTCGAAGGTATCGTTGGGCGTTGGATATCCATAGCCATCAAACTCGTAGATATCCGCCCACGTCTCGTTGTTGACCCCGTCGCAGTTGTTGTCCTTGTCGTCACAGACCTCCGCCTGCCCCGGATTCACGTCGTAGTCCGTGTCGTCACAATCCCCGCCATTCGGCGTATACCCGTCCCCATCGCCGTCCACATCGTTCGGGTCGAAGACCTCCACCAGGATGCTGTCCGAGGCCCACTTGCCCTCGGTATCGGTCACCTTCAGCGTGATCAGGTGGATCCCGGCGCCGGCCGCGGGCCATCCAAACGCCGTATAGCCGTTGCTATCCGGAAAACCCGGCCCACTGAGGAGCCCGAGCACGTCGCTTTCCCACTCGTAGGAGAGCAGCTCGGCGTCGTCCTCGTCGTCGCGCATCTCGCCCTCGAACGTCACCAAGTCTCCGAGGGAGTAGATGCTGTTCGCCGCCGGAGCGGAGATCGTCGCGTAGGGCCGCCCGTCGTTGAGGACCTCGAACGTCTTGTCGTCGGTGCCTATCATGCCGTCGCTGTCCACGGCGGTGAGGGTGACGGTGTGGGTGCCGACGCTGAGCTGGTCCCAGGGAACGCTGACCGCGCCGGTGATCGAGGGAGCGCCCTCCCAGAACACGCCGTCGGTGCTGCTGGACAGCGAAGCGACGAGGGTATCGGGGGTCTGTTCGGCGTCGGCGATGGTGCCGACGAAGTTGATCTCCTCGTCGCGGATGAACTGGGCCGCGTCGGCCGGGCCGGTGAGCACCACTGTGGGTGTGCCATCCGGTACATCCGTCGTGGTCGTGGAGTCGCCAGCACCGATGACGATAGCCACCGCCTCGGATGCGGCTTGACCGCCGGGATCGATAGCTTCGATGGTGAGAACCACGGAGCCTTCGCCGAAGTCGAGGGCGCTCACAGCGAGGTAGGTGTTGCCCTTGTCGTCGGGAACGACGTCGCCGATGACGCCGTCGGGGCTGGTCCAGGTGACGGTGAGTTCCTCGGGAGCACTGTTGTCGCTGACGACGGCTGTGAGCTCGATGAGGTCGTCGGCGGCGAACTCTTCGTTCTCCACCGGGCTCAGGATGTTCACGACCGGAGCGGGGTCGGTGGTCGCCAGCTGGGTGTCGTTGCAACCGGCCAATACTGCAAAAAATCCAAGTACAGGGACGAATATACGCATTCTTCAACCTCGTCGGGGCTGCCGCATTTAGAGCGATTGTCCGGACGCTGTCAACTGAAGAGTCGTTCGTGCCGCTCCGAACGCCATTGCAGTCGGCCGCGGTCCGAGGGTCGATGGGGCAAAAGCGGGATCAGACGCCGAGGTCGTGAGAATCGTGCGCATGCCCCAATCGGCTGGGTACGATGTCGGTGGAGGTGACATGAGATGGACCACGCTGGGGGTGTTGATTCTGAGCGGCTGCTACGACGGCTTCGAGACCGAGGAGGGGCAGCTTCGGTTGATGCCCATCGATGTCTTCACCGAGGCACACGGCGGGTTCTACCCAAGTAATCCGCTACTCGAATCCACCGAGATGTGTGTGGAGATCGACTGTGGTTCGGCGGACTGCACGGATCTGGACTTGCAGGGCTGCCTAGAGCAGGCCGTGACAGGGGTCGGCTCCCTCCTCGAGGGGGACTGCATCGCCGCGGACGATGTTGGACAGCTCGTCTGGGAGTTCAACCTGTCGTCGTGTGGCGCCACCTACGACGGCGACATCCTGGTGGACGACCGGGTGACTTTCGACGTGGTGGCCGCCGCGGAGGTCTCCGCCAGCTGGACGCAGTGGCCGGAGCTCTCGCTCGGCTCGGGCGTCGAGATCGACGGAGAGGTCCCGAATGATTGGATCCAGGCGCCGGAAGAGCCCTTTCGGGTAGTGGACGGGGGGCAGCTCATGCTCCCGGTCACCCTGAGCCACCCGGACTTCGACGATTCGGTGGCCTATGGGTTCGCTCAGGCCTCCCCTGGGGCAACGGCCGATCTCGACGTGGATTCGCCGGTGGGCGGGTATGTTCGCGTGACTGGACGCGAGGGCAGCGAAGGGCAGATTACGATCGAGGCGGGAGATCAGACGCTCACGGCGGCGTCGGTTGTCGGGGTCGCCGACGAGGTCGACTCCATCGAGCTGATCGTGGGCTACGTAGCAGACCAGGAGAACGACGAATTACGCACACCGCTGGCTGTAAGGGCCGTGACGCGAAATGCCAAGGGAGAGGTCGTGTACGGGGCGCCGGTGGAGTGGTCTGTCAAGCGTGGCGAGCTCGCCATCGAGCCAGGAGGCAGCAACCTCCCTGGTCTGGACTACGCTTCGATCTCGGATTCCTGCCTCTCGCCGTCAGAGCGCGTTGGCGATCGCTCTGCGGTCCTCCGGGCGAAATACGGAGGGGTCAAAGCGACCGTGGATATGGAGTGGAACGTGTCGCCGAGCGACGCAAGCGACGAGGGCTTCGAGCCCGATCCCTTCTGCCAGTCTGGAGGCTGTGGTTGTCTGTCGGTGGGCGGGACGCCAAGCGGGATCGTGGCGCTATTTGCCGTCGCCCTCATTGGGCTTCGCAGGCGCCGTATGTTTGACCCTGGGTAGGTCGAAGTCGAGCTCCCAGCCGGGATCCCATTCCTTGGTGTGGCAGCCGGTGCAAACGGCCTCGATCACACACACCGGGCAGTCTTCGCCGAGGCCCTCGATGTTGTCGGTGCCCCCTTCCGCGGCGACGTGGGCCTCGCCCGGTCCGTGGCAGGACTCGCATCCGACGCCGTCTTCCACCCGGAAGCCGGCCATGGTCGTGGGCGGGGGGCCGGACTCGGTGGCGGAGGCGTGGCAGCGAACACAGGTTGGATCAGTGTCCTTGGGCTCGTCGGCCTCGGCGAGGACCGACATCGATGTGTGGTGTTTACTTGCCTTCCACCAGGCGTATTCGTTCTCGTGGCAGGACTTGCACGCCTCGGCGCCGACGTTCTTTCCGGCGGCGAAGGCCAGCAGATCGCGGGGGACCTCGCCGTTGTAGAGCTTCAGACGCGCCTGATGGATCTCCTCGGGGGACATGTTCTGGGCGCGGTAGTGGTCGATGAGGGGCAGGCCCTTCTCGTAGGTGAAGGCAATGGAGTGTTTGTCGTCATGACAGGCTTCACACGTGTCTTTTGGCTCGGTCCGGATGCCGCCGTGCGGCCCCCCCGGTCCGTGTCAGGTCTCACAGCCGACGTCCACCAGCTTGGAGTGCTGCTCGCCGTTCCATCCGGTTGGCTGCCCGTTTCCGGTGACATGACAGCCCGTGCACTCGGGATTGTGGTCCTCGTTGTCCACCACCAGCGAGCGCCAGGCCAGGCTGTGGTGGGTCAGAGTCCACGACAGTGCCGGAACGGTGTGGCAGGACCCGCAGAAGTTGTCGCCCTTGTACTCGTTTTCGCGGAAGCTCTTGTAGATGTCGCCGGCCACCCGTCCCTCGATCATGGCGTCGAAGCCCGCAAGATAGGGATACCAGACGTCGATGACCGTCACCTTGTTCTTGCTCTTGGGCTCGACTAGCAGTGCCGATGGCGTGGAGCGGGCGCCCATCGCCGAGACGATGGCGCGGTCGGTGTCGTGGAGCACCTTGAACCCGATGTCGAAGGTGGTCTTGAACTCCAGGATCTCGCCGAGGGTCGAGCTTCCGCTCGCGATCGCGAGGAAGGTGGCGTCTTCTCCGAGTCGCTTGGCGAGCGCGTTCACCTCGGGTGCGACGGCCCGACAGTGCGGGCAGGTCGGGGCGAAATAGAACAGCACTGTCGGCCCGTCGAGCTTGGCGATGAGCTCCTTTGGCATGCCGATCTCGGGCTTGTCGGCCAGGCCGGTCATCACCATCGCCAGCTGCTCGGCGTCGAAGGACTCTCCCGTGGACCAGCCCCGAGCGTCCGGCTCGTTCGCGATGGCGGTCACGGCCACCAAGAGCGCCGCAAGCAGAGTGGCGAGGAGTCTCACTTGGTGAGGCCTTCGTGTCGTTGGTCGCGGATCTCCTCGGTCTTCCGGCGGAGCCAGGGACGGTTCGGATCGGCGATGAGCGCTCGCCGATAGGCTTGATAGGTCTTTTCGAGGTGCTCCTCGGCCCGGGCAGCGTCACCATCGGCCTGCCAGGCGTCCGCGAGAGCGACCCCGATCGCTACAACCTCGCGGTCGCGGTGGTCCCAGCGGCGGGCTCTCGAGATGTGCTCCGCCCCGATCTTGGGGTCTTCGTCGGCCTGCGCCAGCGTCGCCCAGCACCTCGCGAGGGCGCCCCGGACTGCTGGATCTGACTTCGGCTCGAGGGCGCGCATGTGGTGCTCGGCGCGATCCAGCACGTCCTCGGCGATCGCGCAGTCACCGGAGATCGCCGTGGCCACGGCTTTGTTGCGGAGCTCGGTGGCGATGGCCTTCACTTCTTCGACCAGGGCGACGGTGACCGCACTCTGCCAGAGCACCTCGCCGTTCGCGAAGACCGGCTCGGGGTTCATGGCGTTGGCCGGTATCAGCTCTCCAGCCTCCTTGTAGATTGCCAATCCAAAATCGTAGCTTCCAGGAGGTAGGTCGTCTGGTATGGAGAGCGTGTGGCGCCCCACGATGACCTCGTTGCGGCGCCAGCGGGCCGGTGCGTACCAATCGTATCCGGGGGGCAGCTCTCGGACGACCAGCCGGTCCTGGCCGCTCAAGAAGACCACCACGCGGAAGTTCTTCACGCGCTTCTTGGACCGCCAGCCGAGCTCGACGTACAGGCCGTGACCCGGGGCAACTGTGGGTGCCGGCAGGTCGAGCCCGGTGAGGATCAGCTGCTTGCCTTGGAACTCGATGTGCCTATCCGTCGGACCCTCCCATCTCGGCACGATGAAGAGGTCGCGGCGGATGTGGGCGCCCTTGTGGAGGTGGCGTCGTCCCGCCGCGGAGTGGCTGATCTCGATGTACTGCTTGCGCCACTCTTTGTGGGATGGGATGCCTGTCTTGTTGGCCCACCCCAGGTGAACGTGGGCGAATTCCGGCTTGCGCTCGTTGAATACGTACTCCCTTACGAATGGCCTGCTCCAGGCGTGGTGGCCCATGGGCACGTCGGTGAGACCCGCCATGTCCACGAGATCGTCCCCGGTCCACCACATGTTGGCTCCGAAGTCGACCTCCATCGTCGTCACATGGTCGAGGTGCAGTCGCTCCTGCACGCTCTGCATGTGTACGACTCGCCTTCGCACGTCGTAGGGCGATGTCTCTACACTCTGAAGGTTCAAGGTGGTGTTGACGAGGCTCGCAATGAACGGCGGTCCCATGAGCAGCAGGAGCGCGGCGCGACGGATGACGCGCGCTCGGGCGGGAAAGGCTGGGGCGAGGACTTGCTGGACTTCTCGTACGGCGTCGACGGTCAAGATCGCCAGTGGAACCGAGGCCATGTTCAGCCAGCGCACTCCCTTCATCCAGTCGCCGCCGGAGTAGATCACAAAGAAGATCGAGGCTGCGGCCAGATACCAGGCGAGAGTTCGCGGCACATCACCCCTTCTCCCGAGTCCGAGGATGGGAAGGGCTCCTGCGGCACCGGCGAGCACGGCCACCCGGAAGACGACCTTCCATTCCTGTTCTGCGGCGGGCCAGAAGGGCAGGACGCTCGGCCAGGCGAGGCCCGGAACCAGCGACTCGCCGACGATGATCGCGAGCATGATGCCGCCCCAGAGCCGCGGCCGACGGAGGCCGGACAATGCAATAGGTGCGAGAGGAAGCAGGAAACCGTAGGTGCTCTCCAGCGCCCAGCGGCGGACATAGCGCCAGCCGAGGCCCTTTTTGTCCCACTCCAGCGGCGCGAACTGCTCCATAGCCTGCAGCTTGGCGTAATAGGTGTTTGGAAGGGGATAAGCGAAGGTCCAGAGGCGGTAGGCTTCCCACAGGAGGATGGGGGAGGCCATCACGACAACCCAAGCGGACGCCCACCTCAGTGCCGGGAGTCCTCGCGCGCGAAGGGCGAAGGCGACGCCGAGGAACCCGGCGACGGCGACATACATCGGGGCTTCGGGGCGCGTGATCCCCAGTAGGCCAAAGGCGATGGCGGACCAAGGGAATCCGCCTGCGTCGATCTCCTCCATCAACCAGACACTCGCCGCAGTCAGGAGCAGGACGAAGAGCGCGTTTTCGAGCCCCGAGGCCGCCCAGATCACGTACTGCGGAGAGACGGCGAGCAGGAGAGGTACGGCCACCGGCAGCATGCCCTGGGTGCCGATGATGCGACGTGACCAGCGATAGGCCAGGGGAAGGGTCAGCAATCCAAACAATGCGCCATAGAGCTTCGCGGCGACGAAGGGTGCGAGGAAGAAGAAGTCGGAGATGGCTAGCAGCACCGTCCAGGTGGGATTCGAGAAACCCTCTACGGGCTCTCCACCCGGGTAGGTGACCCAGCCCTCCCCCGCCGCGAAGTGGCTTGCGTAGGTGAACGAGATGGCTGCGTCTTCGATATACCAGTTGGAGAGCAGCACATAGTGAATGAGGAACAACGCCCCACACAAAGCCACTCCGTGCCAACGGACGCGCTCGTCCATCGGCAGTGCCAGCCACCAATGCCTCAGTCGGTCTCTCACTCTTTCTTTTCTGCCCGCACGCGGTCCTGTTCTGTCCGCTCGACGGTGCGTGAGACCGGGCGAAGCGGCTGCTCCGATGGGCGTTCGGCACGCTCGGCCTTCCGTTCCTTGCGGCGTTTTTCGAGGTCCTCTTGGCGCTCCTGGCGCTCCCGCTCCTTCTCTGCGAGGGTCTCGGCGTCGAAGCCCAGCCGATAGGGCCTGGCCTTTTCGGCATAGCGGCGCGCCCAGGCACGCTGCGGTTCGATCTCGAGAACGTCGCTGAATCGACGATAGGCAGTCTCCCAGTCCTCGGCGTTCAGGGCGGACTTTCCTTCATCAAACAGCCGATTCACGACCGGTTTTGAGGCAGCGATGAGGGACGGCGCGTTGTGGTCCCAGTCGTGGGCCTTGGTCAGGAACGCCACCTCGTCATCGGGCGAAGCTTTTGCGGCGGCGACCCAGCAATTCGCAAAGGCCCGCCCCATCTCGGGACGGTGCTCCTTGAACCAGGCGGTGGCTCGCGGGCGGTACATCTTTGCGACCCACCAGGTGTGCTCGGCCGCGTCGCAGTCGCCGGCTTTCGCGAGCTCGAGGGAGTCGGCGCGGGTCTTGTCGACGATGACCTCCAGTGCATTGTTGTCGACGAGTTGGATCGCCGCTGGGAACTGCACTTCTCCTCGGGCCACACGCGCCTCCCAAGGCGACACTCCCCCGAGCATTGCGCCCTTGGGGAGGGTGGAGATGGTCGGGTCGCCGGGATCGTAGTGTGGCTCGGCTGCCATCACCTTGCCGGTGTGATCGATGACGACGAAGCCGATGTCATAGGTCCCCTGCGGGAGCTTGTCGGGCAGCATCAGCGAGTAGCGACCCACAAAGATGTCGTCGTCTTTCCACTTTTCCGGCGGAAGCCAGTCGTAGCCCATGGCGATGTCCCAGGTCGCCACTTCTTCTCGTCCGTCGGCCAGGAAGAACAAGACGCGGAAACCCTCGTCCTTGCGGAGCCTTGGCGCCTGGAATGCGGCCTCGACATAGAAGCGATGGGCCGTGGCCGCCACTGGGCTCGGGAGTCGCCAGCCCCGGAGGATGACGCCACTCTCGAACTCGATCCGTCGGTTCTCGGCCTGCTCGAAGGGCTGCAGGAGCAGGTCCTTGCGGATGTGGTTGCCGATATGGAAGCTCTTGCCGGTCGGATAGCCTGGGATTTCGAAGTAGTCTCGGCGCCACTCGGGGTGGGTGGGGATCTTGGATGTCGTCGCCCATCCGCCGTGCACGTGGGCAAAGTGCGGCTTCTTCTCCTCGAAGACGTGCTCGCGGATGAAGGCCTTCTCGAACTTGTGATGGCCCATGGGCACGTCCACCAAGCCGGCGATGTCCAGTATCTCGTACCCGGACCACCACAGGTGGGCGCCTTGGTCCACGTCGAGGTTCACCACGCGCTCTTGCAGATGCAGGCGCTCGGCGACCGATGTGGTGTAATTGACCCGCTTGTGCACCGAGAACGGGCCCGTGTCCGGTCTCTTCACATAGGTCCTGGTCGCCGCGATGTTCGGGGGGATCATGACTGCCGTGAGAATGACCGCCGTCATGTAGCCGGGGGCTGTCCAGCGCTTGGTTTCGTCACCAAACAGCTCCTGGGCGATGTCTCCAAAGGCACCGGCACCCGTGGCAAGCAACACCGAGCCTGGGACGGCCATCAAGCTCATCCACCGGTAGCCCTTCATCCAGTCGCCGAGGACCCAGATGGCGAAGAAGGCGGAGATGCAGCACATGCCCCAGCAGATGACTCGGCCCCTCCAGCCCTTGGATCCCGCGGTCAGTATCGGCAGCAGGACCACGACTGGCAGGATGATGTAGGGGGGCGCGTGGGTGAGCCAGTCGGGGAAAGCGACGCTCGACTCGCTACCCCAGCTTCGCATCACCTCGGACAGGCCGATGAACGCCAGCACCAGCGCCACGCCGGCGTACAGGATCGGTTTGTTGGGGCGACCCTGCGACCGGACTGCGGCGTAGAAGACCGCGAAAGTGAATCCGAGAACCACGTGGAGCAGGAGCCGCTGATCGAGGGGAAGCAGGATGGCGACTGCCAAGAAGGTCGTCGCGGCGATCCCGGCGATGGCTCGCCACCCGCGGCCAGAGGTCAGGCCGACCACATAGAGCGGCAACCACCAGGCGTGCCCGACTTCATAGGCGAAGTTTCGGACGTATTTCCAGCCTCGGCCGTTCCACACCAGCGGCTTGGGGACCTTGTGCTCTCCGATCTTCGCATAGAAGGTATTCGGTAGCTCTTGGGCGAAATAGCTGAAGCGAATGGCGTGATAGATCAGAAAGGGCGCCCAGAATGTGGCCAGCCACTTCAACGTCGGCTCGGGGCGCTTGGTCTTGATGAGCGTGAAGACCATGTACCCAAAGCCGCCGAGAGCGGCGTACATGATGGCTTCGGGTCGGGAGATCGCGACCAAGAAGAAGCAGGCCGCCGACCACGGCCAGGTGCCGGTGCGTGACTCGACCAGCAGTCGCCAGATAGCCAGCGCGAGCAGGAAGCTGAAGAGGGCGTTCTCCAGGCCGCTCGCTCCCCAGATCGCGAACTGCGCGCTCCCAGCCAGGATGACGCACGCCAGCACCGGCACGTCGCTGGTCTCGGGCTCGGCGACTGACTCTCGCGCGATGAAGTAGGTGAGGGGAATCGTGAACGCCGCCAGCGCGGCCTGGAGGTACTTGGCGGATACGAAGGACTCGGCACCGAGGAGTTCGAAGAAGGCGAGCAGGAACACCCAGGTGGGGTTCGAGTAGCCCTCGACGCGCTCGCCGCCGACATAGGTGACTAGTCCCTCTCCGTCCGCCAGGTTTCTGGCATAGGAGAACGAGATCGCCGCGTCTTCGATAAACCAGTTCAAAAGTGGCAACTGGTGGATCGCTGCGCCGACCATCAACAGCAGGATGATGGCGGTGTGTAGGCGATGACGTAGGGAGAGGCCGCTCCAAAAGCGGCTTATCCCGGCTGGCACAGGCTCGGACAACGTCGCCTTTTATCCGTCTGGGCGACTGGGACCAGTGGGGTGACTAGCGCTTTCGACGAGAAAGGCGCCCGATCCTGCGGGTCTCGCCCTTCATGCGGTCCCGTTGGCGCATCCCAATCCTGCGAAGCCGGGCCTTTCTCGCCTCTTTCCAGGCGTCCTCCATCGCAGACCAGCTGTTGTCTTCGGCCGTGGGTTTCGACATCAGGAAAATTTGTGCAGCGGACTGCGCTCGCGCCAGCGGGGATCCGGGCTCGATCTCGACGTGGCTATCGAGGAGGCCAACGAGCCGTGCTGCCAGCTTTGGCCGGCGGGCCTCCATGGCGGCGGTGATGGCCTCGATCAGCCCGTCGGTGTCGTCGCTGGATCCCCACGCCGACACATAGGCGTCTTCTTGCTCTGTTTTTCGACCGGGGAGCTCGCCAGGCACCCGGCTTAGATCGTCTTCTTGACGCTGGCACCACCCTCGGTGGCTGCGGTGCGTCGGGCATCCATCTGGCGCTTCATCTCGGCGAGCTGTGCCCGGGCCGAAGAGTTGGCGGCCTTGTCCTTGATCTTCGCGAGCTTGGCGTCGAGGCTGTCGCCCTGGATCTCGGAGCCGATGTCGGCCTCGGCCTGGAGCTTCTCGATGTGTTCGCGCACGTTGTCGAGGGCCTTGACGTCGGCGTCGGTGGAGAGGCCGTCGAGGGTCTCCTGGATCTGGATGCGGGCTTCGGCGTTGGCCTTGGCGGCGAGCATCTGGTCCTTCTCGCGCTTGAGCTTCTCGATCTCGGCCTGGAAGGCGAGCAGTCCAGACTTGGCCTCTTCGGCCTGGTCCGACACCTTCTTCATCTCGGCCGAAAGGCGCTCGATGCTGCTGGTGAGCTCGTCCTTTTTCTGGATCAAGACCAGCGCCACTTCGTCCTCGCCGTCCTCGATGGCGATCGGAAGCTGATTCATGACCTCTTTGAGCGCCCGCTCTTTCGCTTCGAGCTCGGTGGAGATCTTGTTGCGGAGGTAGACGATGCCGCTAACCGCCTTCTTGAGGTCGCGATGCTTGCGAACCCGCTCATCAATCGCGGATTCATAAACGGCCTCGGGATTACGGTTTTCGATGTCTGAGACCCAGAGGCTCAGGAAGCCGCGCCACACATTGGCCAGTCGATCAAAGAACCCCATGCTGTCTCGCTCCCTTCAATATCTGCACCCTAGCCACGGTAATCGGCCGGGGCAACCTGCTTACGTCCTGCTACGCGAGACGCTTGCTCTGTATTTCACCGCTTATGCTGTTCGCGGCTGGACGCTGGTCACTTTGCGTCTTGGGGGTCATGTTGAAGGAAGTGCTGTTCATCGGTCTCGCAGGTGCGGCGGGCAGTCTCGGTCGATGGGGCATCGCCGAGGCCGCCAAGCAGTACATCGGCACTGGGTTCCCCTGGGGCACCGTGATCGTCAACCTGGTGGGATCCGTTCTCCTTGGAATGCTCCTCGAGAGCGGCCTGCGCAGCGATGCCATCCCCGACCACATCCGGATCCCGATGGCCGTCGGATTCTTCGGCGCCTTCACCACCTTCTCCACCTTCAGCGTCGACACCGTGCGTCTGCTCGAGGCCAGTCGCTATGGAGCCGCCGCCGCAAACGTGGGCGTGAGCGTGGTCCTCGGGGTTGGAGGAGCGTTTGTGGGGATCGCGTTGGTGCGTCATCTGTTAGAGGGCTGAGATGCTGGTCCTCCTGATTTTACAGACGGCCTCTGCCGTTGACCTGCCAGAGGTCACTGAGGGTCCGGACACCAAGGTCTACGGCTATCAGGCCTACTGGGACGACGACCTGTACACGGTCCCCTGGGATGACCTGTCACACATTGCGATCTTCGCGGCGGAGTCGGACTCGAATGGAGACCTCAGTGGCACCAGCCGCTGGGACGACACGGCCCTGGCGGTGCAACTGGCCGAGCCGTACGGCGTTCGCGTGCATCTGTGCGTGACCAACTTCTCGACGAACTCTCTCGACACCTTCCTCGGCGATTCTTCGGCTCGGGCCGATCTGATCGCCGATCTGGTGCAGTGGCAGGCGAACACCGGCGCTCACGGCATCAACATCGACTTCGAAGGCCTGCCGTCGAACCGCCGCAACGAGATGGTCGACTTTACCCGGGATCTCCAGGCCGCAGTTGGCGAAGTTGCCCTTGCAACACCAGCAGTCGACTGGGGTGATGCCTGGGATGTCGCGGCGTTGACCCAGTACGCCGATCTGTTCATCATGGGCTACGCCTACCATTGGTCCGGGAGCGGGACCTCGGGGCCGTCCGACCCGCTCTACGGGGGCGATGGCACGCCTTGGTCGGCCTATTCCCTGGACTGGTCGGTCCGCGACTACATCGACAATGGCGCCGATCCGGAGCGAGTCATCTTGGGCCTCGCCTTGTACGGGATCCGCTTTCCCGTCGCCGAAAACGTCGTACCAACGGCCAATCTTGGCACGGGCACGTCAGTGTTCATGGCGGAGGGCATCGCTGGCGCTGCGACCTATGGACAGCTCATCGAGAGCACGAGCGCTTCTCCGTACTACTACGACGGATTCGATCAGGTCTGGCATCCCACCGTCGACAGCGTCATGGACCGCGTCGAATACGTGGACGCCGCCGGCATTGGGGGCTTCGGTTTCTGGGCACTCCACTATGACAACGACGATCCCGTGCTCTGGGGGGAGATCCACGACGCCACGGTCTCGGACGAGCCCACAGATCCCACAGATCCCACAGATCCCGACACGCCCTACGTCGCCGATGTCGGACGTCCCTTCCTCGCTTATGTCGGTGATACCGTAGTTTTGAATGGCGAGGCATCAACGGGTCCCGAGCCGATGGTCTACACCTGGAGCCAGATCTCGGGTCCGACCATATCTCTGTCCAGCAAGGCGAGCGCCAAGCCGCGCTTCACCGTCGAAGAGCCCGGCAACCACGTCTTCCAGCTCGTCGTGGGCGATGGCGTGATCTCCTCTGCGCCAGAGCAGTCCTATGTGATCGTCGTCGATCGGGATGCCGGTCGAAGGTTCGAAGACGGCTGCGGCTGTTCTTCCGCTCCGTCCCATGGCTGGCTGTGGTTGATCGGGCTGGTTCTGCTAAGACGGCGGCTTTAGACCTTCGCTTTCCAGGCTCTTCCCCGTCGTGATGACGCTCGCAGGCCTCTATAGAGGTGCCCGCGAAACACCATGAAACAGTGAGCAAACACGAAGACAAGGACGAATAGGCCCAGGCTGAGTGGGGTGTTTTCACCCAGGTTCAAGACCCACGCGCCGGCGTGCATGAAGCCGAACCAGGGTCCGAACATCTGTGCGGCGCCAATCATCCACTCGGGGCTCCAGACGCCGGATAAGGCCCAGCCAACGCCGGCCAGCAGACCTGCCATGACGACATGACCACCCAGCCACTCCGGCCAGTTTTGCTGCATGAAGACCGCCGAGTCTTTGATCATCTCCAGACCGCCCGAACGCTCCTGATAGAGCATCTCGGGGATCGGATTGAAAGCGAGGCAAGCCGCGGGCACGAGCACCAGGAGCGCTTCTGGCGACGCCATGCCGATCAGGAACTCGGGCAGGAAGAAGATGAACATGATGTTGATCATCTCGCTGAAATAGGCTCCCACGTTGTCTCGGACGTCGCCGACCTTGACGGCTCGCCGGGTTGATACTGCAATCTCGACCAGTGACAGATACCAACCGGTCAGGCCCGCATAGACCAGGAACATGATGAACCCGCCCGCAAAACCTGCGAGGCCCAGCAGCGGGGAAAGGGCGACGATGCCCAGGTAGGCCGCGAGGAGAAAGACCGCCGCCCAGAAGCTTCTTCTGATGCTGGCAATTGAGTCTCTTGCCGCTTCGCGGTAGAGTTTCAGCGTGGCGGTGACCATCGACATTCACATGGCCTAACCGCTTCATAGAGGCTATGTAACTGACTAGATCTCAGCTCAAGAAGAGGATGGAAGTCGAGTTGATCAGAGCGGTTGTCAACTATCGCTACCAAGTGGCCAGGGAGAGAACATTTATGATTCACCAGCGGTGGATCTTGTTCAGCTCCCCGAGCCGACAACTCGGGGAGGCCCTCGCGGCTGACCCTTGTTGAGGCGTCTGCTGTGGCAAGGGGCCTGCTATAGTCCCGTAGCAGGAGTACACCGTTGAAGCGGGCTGCTGGGCCATTCGAAATCCTCGAGATCTTGGGGGAAGGATCCTTCGGTACGGTCTGTGTTGCCCGAGTGTCCACCGATCCCCTGCGCCGCAAGGTGGCCCTGAAGATCCTCAAGGGTGCCTATGCGACCAATGATAAGATCCTAAATCGAACTCGCGACGAAGCGCGGCTGCTTTCGAGGATCAACCACCCGAACATTGTGCGGGTCGAACGCCTGATGGAGGTCGGTGGCCGTCCGGTCGTCGTCATGGAGCACGTCCAAGGTGTGTCTCTCGATCAGCTCCTGCTTCGCTTCAAAGACGGCCTGCCAGCGGCGATCGCCCTCGAGATGACTCGCCAGACCTGCCTGGCTCTGCACGTCGCCTATGCCGAGGCGCTCGGCGACGACGGCCGCCCGATGCGGGTCATCCATCGGGACATCAAGCCGTCGAACATCCTGCTGTCGATCCACGGAGAGGTGAAGGTCGTCGACTTCGGCATCGCAAAAGGCGAGTTCGAAGGCCGTGAAGCCAAGACCGAGTCCGTTGTCATGGGCTCGCGTCCCTACATGGCCCCAGAGCGCCTCGATGGCATCTCTGACAATCCCTCGGTCGATGTCTACTCCGCGGGGATGTCGCTGTTCGAACTCCTCACGGGTCGGACGATGAGCCTGTCCATCAACCCGGTCAGCCACGACCAGGCCATGAACCGGCAGCTCGGCTACATCCAGATCCAGGGCATGAGCCAGCCCGCTCTCGAAGACATGCGCAATCTGATTCGTCGGATGTGCGCATATACAAGGGACTATCGTCCAACCGCTGTGGAGTGCGCCCGAGACCTGGAGCAGCTCCTCTACGCCATTGATGCCCGCTATCGCATCGGTCTCGAGGAGTTTGCCCGCACCACCGTCTTGCCGATCTACGAGTCAAGGCCCAGGATCACCCCCGAGGACGCCCTCGGAGAGAGCGGTGATGACGAGTTCCTGCGCGAGGTGACCGGCGCACTCAGCAGCCCCGGGACCACCCGCCACCAGGAGCGTCGGAGCTACGCCCCCTACTTCTTCGTTGCGTTCCTGGCCTTCATGGTCGTCTTGCTGATGACTCTGGCCGGCGTGAAGTTCGTCTCGGAGATGGCGTCGAGCGGCGGCGGCGGCGGCCCGACCGATGGCACCGTTCGCGTCAAGGTCTGGATCCCAAGCGACTCCACCGCAGAGGTTGGCCCGGCAATCTTGGCTGCTCCAAGCGGCGCGCGCGTCCCACCGGGCCCAACGGACATGCTCATCACCTTCGATGACGGGCGCAAGGTCAACTGCACTTTCACGGCCAAGCAGGACCTCTCCGTCCGCTACGTCTGGGACGCCGGCAAGCATGGACTGTCCCTCGATGACGGTCCTGCGGAGCCGTGCGAGGAGACCAGCAGCGCCGCTGTCGATGATCCGAACCCGGGTTGAGGCACGAGATCTCCGCAACGGTTTGACTCCGGACCTGACCTCGATAGTCCCCCTTGGCGATGATTCAGGTTCGACAGCTCACCAAACACTACGGCGCCACGATGGCGATCGACAAGCTCGATTTTCAGGTGGAGAAGGGCGAGATCGTCGGGTTTCTAGGGCCGAATGGCGCTGGAAAGAGCACGACCATGCGAATCCTCGCTGGCTCGTTGAGCGCGACGGGTGGCGAAGCGATGGTCGGGGGCGTCGACGTCTTCAACGACCCTCGCAAGGTCAAGGCGATGGTCGGCTATCTCCCGGAGTTTCCACCCCTGTACACCGACATGAGCGTGCGGGGATATCTCCGATTCTGTGCCCGGATTAAGCGGGCTGTCGAGCCAAAGAAGTCGGTCGAGCGGGTCATCGAGCAGGTGGGGCTCGAAGAGGTAGCCCACCGGCTCATCGATCACCTCTCCAAGGGCTTCCGGCAGCGGGTCGGAATCGCCCAGGCTCTCGTACACAGCCCCCAGGTGCTCATCCTCGACGAACCCGCCTCTGGCCTCGATCCAGCGCAGCGCGTAGAGATCCGCAACCTGGTCAAGGGGCTCTCCGATGGCGAGACCACGGTCATCCTCTCCACCCACGTGCTGCCAGAGGTCGAGGCCGTCTGTGACCGGGTCGTCATCATCAGCAAAGGTCTCATTGTTGGCCAGGGATCGATGGATCACCTCGCCGGGTCGGGGACCTCGGTGAACTTGCGAGTGGCCCGACCTGACGACGCTCTGGTCAAGGAGCTTCGGGCCGTAGAACACGTCACCGCGCTCGCCGATCTCGGAGAGGGAAAGTTCAAGATCGACGCCGGCTCTGACGTGCGAGAAGAGGTCGCAAACTGCGCCGTGCGGGCCGGACTGCTCGAGCTCGGTGCGTCCCGCGCCCTCGAAGACACCTACCTCAAGCTCACCGGGGACGAGTGATGGCCATGCTCCACATCGCCTGGCGAGAGCTGCGGGCCATCTTCAACACCGCCATCGGTTGGATGGTGCTCTGTGGATTCTTGTTGATCAACGGGGTCTTCTGGGAGATCTACCTCACGAACTATGTCGGCCAGAAGGCACAACTCGTGTTCGATCCATATGGCGCCGCGTCGATGAACCTGACCGAGTACCTGATCGTTCCCTGGTTTGGAAACTGCGCCGTGATCCTGCTCTTCATGGCGCCGTCGCTGTCGATGCGGCTCTTCTCCGAGGAGTTCAAGCAGCGGACCATGGAGCTGTTGTTCACCAGCCCTGTCTCGACCCTCGAGATCGTGCTCGGGAAATACCTCGGTGCGATGTCATTTATCGCCGTGATGCTCCTCTGCACCGCCCACGTTCCCGCCAGCCTCTATTACTGGGGAGAACCCGAGTTCGGAGCCATCGCCGGCAGTTATCTGGGCATCTTCCTGATGTCGGCGCTGCTCGTGGCGATTGGCATGTTCTGCTCGTCGATGACGACCAACCAGATCGTGGCTTTGAGCCTGTCATTCGCGGCATCGCTGGTCCTGTACATCGCCGGTTGGGCGGGAGAGGATCCGGACAGTGTGCTCGCCCACCTCGGGCTCGCCACCCATCTCGAGGACATGTTCTCCGGGGCTGTGCGATTGTCTGATCTGGCGTACTTTGCAGCTGGAATCTCCTTCTTCGTCTTTGCCACCCATCAGCGCCTCGAGAGTCATCGATGGAGTTGATTCGGAAGTGGGCGTGGCTGCTCGGGCTGATTGGCGTCGCGTCGCTGATCGGGTCGGCCTCGATCTGGTTCGTCACCAAGACCATGGAGGGCGGCGCGACCTATTGGGCAATTGCCGGTGCGGTGGCGCTCATCGGCTACGCGATCTTCGACCGCGATCGCGTGGGCGAGACCGTCTCCTCGCGGGCCTTCATCTATGGCAGCGGCAGCTGGTTGATGGTGGTGCTCTTTGGTGTGATCTCGGTCGCTGTCTACAAGGTCTCCATCGACCACGACAAGACCTGGGACCTGACCAGCGACGGGGCCTACACCCTGTCCGATCACAGCATCAAGGTCGCGAGTGGGATCTCGGAGCCCATCGAGGTTCTGGCCTTCTATGGGAAGAATTCGCCGACCCGTGACAGCTTCAGCGACCTTCTCGGGCGCTTCCAGGAGCACACCGGGGCGCTCACAGTCACCTACCACGACCCCCTGAGCAGCCCGCGCTTGGCCGAGAACAACAGCGTCACCAGTGACCACGGCACAGTGATCCTGAGGACCGAGGACGGCCGAGAAAAGAGGCTCGAAGGCGACATCACCGAGCAGGAGTTCACGGCGCGCCTGGTGTTGCTGCTGTCCAGGGTCGAGCACCGGATCTGCTGGGCCCTCGGCCACGGAGAGCCCGATCCCGACGACGAGTACTCCGACGATGGCCTCGGACAGATCGTGCTCGCCTTGGAGGCGCTCAACTATCAGGTGACCCGGAGCTTGGTGCTCACCAACGGGATCGAGGCGGAGTGCGAGATTGCGGTCGTCGCGCGTCCCGAGGTGCCCTGGTTGCCTGTCGAGCTGGAGGCCCTCGCTGTCTATATCGCTGGCGGCGGGCAGGCGATCTTCATGATCGATCCCTTCGAATCGGAGGAGTTTGCCGACGAGCTCGAGCGCTACGGGGTTGTGATGGGCGACGATCTGGTCGTCGACGTCAATCCCGGGAACATGATGATGGGTGTCGACAATCCGTCGATTGTCGTGCTCTCGGACCGGAACTTCATGCCCCATCCCATCACGTCGAGCCTGGCTGCGGCGGTTGTGTTGCCAGTGGCGCGTAGTGTGACGCCTGTGGAGGGCGTGCAGGGGATCGAGGTCGAAGTCCTGCTCGAGACCAGCATGACCGCATGGGCGGAGACCAACCCCGACGGCGAAGAGGTGGGTCCGTCGCCCGGCGAGAAGGTGGGAGAGGTGCCTGTGATGGTCGTGGCACGGGTCACCGATCCCGCAGTCCTCGATGGCGCGGACGGCGCAATCGGCGAGGCCGGCGGTCGCATCGTGGTGGTCGGAGACAGCGACTTCGCCTCGAACAGTCACCTGAACTGGGGCAACAACCGGGATCTCTTCCTCAACACGGTCGCTTGGCTCGTCGAGGAGGAGGACCAGATCGGAGAGCGGCCCGCCGACGGTGACATGCTGGAGATCAGCATGGCTGGCGAGGCGATCGTGTGTCTGATCAGCGTGATCTTCGTCCCAGGAGCGGCCGTTTTGTTCGGTGGATTGACGCTCTTCCGGCGACGATGGCTCTAGGCGTGTAGATTCCCATATGCGCTGGATTGCCGATCTCGCGGCGCTGAGTGCACTCGGTGCCATCGCCTGCACACCTGGAAAGGCGGCGCTGGACTGCGCCAACAGGCCGTCCGCCGACCTCGAGCCTCCCGAGTCGTTGCGGGCCTTCAAGCTCAAGAAGGTCGACGCGGATCGATCGCGCGTCGCCGACGGCTTCATCCTCCTCAACCAGTTTGGCGACCACAAGGAGTCGTGGGCCTCCGCCATTGACGGGTGTGGCGCTCACGTCTGGTGGCAGGAGCAACAGGCCCCGGAGACGAAGATCACCCGGACGCGCATGGGCCTCGATGGCCGATCCGTGATCTATTCGGAGTACGATCGCAAGCGCCTCGTGGACACCGGGGAGATCCGCCGGGTTGACCTGAGGACCGGCGATGTGTCGGTGACTCGCGCCGTCGAGCAACACCACGACTTCGTGGAGCGACCGGATGGGCGCCTTGCATGGCTCTCCTGGCAATACACTGCCAATGTCTGGCTCGACAGGGTGTCAGCCGATCTGGCGAGCGATGCCATTCTCATCGCCGACGAGGGCTCGGATGGCGACCACGATGTCGTCTACAGCTATCTCGACGACAGCGGCATCGAGCCGTTCTGGTCGTGCGATCACATGAAGCCGGGCAGGTTCGTTCCTGGGTTTGCGGAGTGGTCCCACACGAACAGCTTGATCTACGACGCCGATCAAGACGCCTACTTCGCGCTCGCCCGGTACTGGGACGCCGTCCTGCGGATCGACGGCGACGGCACCCTGCGGTGGATCCTCGGCGGACGCCTCAACGAGTTCGACATCATCGGGAAGAAGTCTGTGCTTCCAGAGCACGGCCACATGTCGGAGTTCTGGCCCGGCGGCATGCTCGTCTTCGACAACAGAGACCACAGCGAGGGCCTGGCGTCCCGGGTTGCCGAGTACGCCATCGACGAGGATGCCCGGACTGTCGAAGAGACCTGGTCCTACGAGCAGCCGGACGGCGAGTCTTGGGCATATCTCGGTGACGTCCGACGGTTGCCGGGCGGCAATGTGTTGATTGCCTGGTCCGGCTCCGGGCGGATCACCGAGGTCACCCGAGACGGCGATATAGTCTGGGAGGCCGAGACGGACCACGAGATTGGACGGCTCGAGTTCGTCCCTGAGTTCGTCGCTGAGTAGCCGTTTTGACTAGCGCTAGCTGAGGATCTTCTGGAGGCTGAGCGCTAGCCCGACATTGCTGACTTTGAGCTTGCCCATGGTGAACAACATCATGCCCTGGGCAGGATTGTCGAGGAGCGTCTCGAAGTCTTCGGCAGCGGCCGTGACCGTGCATCCGGGCTCTTCGACTCCGCCTTCCTTCACTTCGCCGGTGCCGACGGTGAGGTCGACTGTCCACTGGCCGGCACCCTCGAGGTCAAACACGTAGATCGCGCCAATATCCTCGGCGAGATCGGGGTTGTCCTTGAGTTTTTGGGGAAGGTAGTTGCCGAAGAAGTCTTTGATGTCGGCCATGGAGGTCCTCCAGATGGGGTGGCCGACTTCGTATCAAGCAGCGGCCAGGGAGTCCATGAAGTCGCCAACCTCAGATCCTGTGAGCGAAAACAGGCCGAGATCCTCGTCAATCCATCCATGCCAATCGGATCCTCCGGTGAGGAAGAGCCCGTGGCGTCGCGCAGTGCGCCGGAAGAAGCCGCGGTCACGGGATTTCAGCATCGGTCGAAGTCCCTCGATTCCCTGCAGGCCAGCGTCGAGGAAGGCGCTCAGGTGCATCTTGACTGACTCCACCCTCGGATGAGCCCAAGACGTGATCCCACCAAAGGCGCGGGCAATCTCGATGGCCTTGGTCATCGGTAGTGACAGGGTCGGTACGTTGCCAGTCGCGTCGCCAATGAATCGACTGAAGGCGTCTCTGACGTGTTTGGCGTGTCCACGCTCGACCAGCTCTCGAGCGAGGTGCAAGCGGGTCATGGCTCGCTGGCCGTCGAGGGCCGCGGCCTGGGGTTCGGGAATGCCCTCGATGCCGATGCGGTCGATGGCCGCCGCATAGCGGATTGCCCGTTCGCGGCATTGTTCCTCGCAAAAAGTCCGAAAACCCTCGGGGATCTCGCCGGGGAAATAGACGAGGAGATGGTACTCGATACCCTCGTGCAGGCCGCTGATCTCGGCGCCGGCGATGACGTACAGCTTGCGTCCATTCACTTCGTGGATGCCTGGTGCGACCGCTCCGATGGTGTCGTGATCGGTGACTGCGATGACCTCGAGACCCCCGCCGGCTGCCTTCTGCAAGACCTCTGTCGGGTCGAACTTTCCGTCCGATCGCGACGTATGCATGTGCAGGTCAAATCGACGCCGATCCTGCAATGTCTTGATCATGATGGAAGGTCCTTGATCGATAACGATCGTAGTGCAGAGATCTTTGACCCGTCAACAGTGACCTGCATTCCGGTGTTCATCTCTGGTACACCTTGGCATCGGCACCCGGGCTGGCGTCCTTGACGAGGGCGGACAAGGCGGTCAGCGGATCCTCAGCCCGTTCTGCGGTCGCAATCATGGCCTCCACCGAGGGAACCGACTGGCTTGTGGACACGACGAGCACCCCTGGCCCGGTGGTATGCAGCCGATAGGTTCCATCTCCGACGGCCCACATCGCCTTGGCGGCCGCGGACGATGGCGCTGCCACGATCTCCAGTCCTTCGGCGCCGCGCTTCACCAATGTGATGACCGCCGCGTCCTCGACGTCGAAGTGTGTCCATACACCGCCTCTACCCTCGGTAAACTCTGCATCCAATGGGAACTGGGCGTCGCTTGGTAGGGGTGGAAATGCGGCCTGGAAGACCAGGAGGGTGCAAGCCGCTAGCAACAGGACTCCTGCTGCGAGGGGACGTGCGGACGGGGGCTCTGGGAGCACGTCGGGGAGGCGGTCCATGCCGTCGACGTGACCCCAGCCGCGGAACCTCGCCTCACGCTCCGCGATCTCGGTGAGGGGGCCGAGCAGTCCGTGACGAGACCAGACGCCGTTGCCGGTGACGATGGCGCCGCGGAGGTGCTCTCGGGAGGGCAGGCCGAGCTCGGTGACCGTTCGCAGGACGGGTGCGATGACATCCATCTTCGACGCGTCCATGAGCAGGATGTCGTCGCCGATGGGGTAGGTCCTGACTGGAAGGTCTTCGGCCAGGGTCCGGCGAGTACTGCGCCCGTCAGGGTGGAAGTGCAGGGCGAGGACCTCTGCCTCACTGCGGGGGCGAGCGCCGAGAGTCGGCGGAAGTAGGTCTTCGACGGTGACAATGGACGCTCGTACCAGGCGAACCGTCCGGTCGCAGCGGCAGCAGCCGGCGACGTGCTCGCGATGAGCGCCCTCGATCACGTCCAGCAGGGGAGGGCAGGGGCCGGGGGACCACGCAGCCAGGCGGACCAGGAGGCGGTCGAGGCGCTCGTTGGACCACTGGTCGAGGGGCACGCCATCCGAGACGGCCGAGCGGCGCACGACCTCGCGCAGTCCGCCGAGGTGGCCATCGAGGATGATGCGGTCGACCTTGAGCCGTGACTCGAGTTGATCGAGGCTGCGATTGTCCCCGAAGTGCTTCTTGAAGACGACCTCCGAGAGCGGCGTCAGGGAGCGGTCGAGGGCGCGCCTCCAGCGGGGCGAGAGGGGCATCTGGGCGTCGAGGGCGGTCGTGTCGTTGCAGCGGCGGCCGCGCGCATTATCCACAAAGCGGCACGTCAGCGCCGTGGCTTGATCCTCGGCGTGGGGAAGTGAGGAGGTGGGATCGATGTGGAAGAGGACGTGAGTTCGCGCGTCACGCAGCGCCGCCGGGCGAACCTTTACGCCGTTTGTAAGCAGCGTCCACGCGATCCGGATCGTGAGTCCAGACCATCCTTGGACAGCGACGTCGTCGCTCCGGGGCGGTGGAGAAACAGGGAGGGCCATGTGGCGAGGGATCGAGGCTAGAGAGGAGAAGAGTGGGTGGGGACTCGATCATAGCGCAGCGCTAGATCAGCTGTCCACGAACTCACCTCTACAATTGCCGGTCAAGTCCCTCGAAGCGGGCATCGAGACACCTGCCGCCGAGTGCCTAGGCCGCTTCGACCTCCGCAACCTCGGGCTCGACACTGTCCATGAGGAGCTGGTTCACGCTCGCAGCCGTGGCGACGGACGCGATGTCCTCGTCGCCATAGAACTCGAGGTACTCCTGGTACAAGGTTGCGATGATCTCGCCGAGGGAGAGTTCGTTACGATGGACCATGGGTGCATCTCCTTGTCGTGCCTGCTCTGATTGTCTGCAAACGGTGTGCCAGTGGCCCGCGAACGGAGCGACCGGCGAAACTCGCTGCTTCTCTTTTTGTACGCACCAGGGAGCGTTTAGTTCATGAAACGATGTCAAAGGATTTGAAACATGCACGACATCGGCTGACACCCTCCTCTTGCGCGGTCAGCTGCGCCGCCGTCGCCGTCAGCTCAAACCCCGGCTTCTCTGGGCGCAAGCAGTCAGAAGCCAGACCTTGTCCGTCCCATCACCGAGGAGTTCCCTGGCACATGCGTCAGCCGTCGCGCCGGTTGTAACTACGTCGTCCACGAGGAGGACCGTTCCAGGAACTTGTACGCGGGACCGAATCCGGCCCCGGAGATTCAACCGCCGCGCCTTGGCGTTCAGGGTGGCCTGACGTGCGCCAGGGCGCGAACTGAGGGCGTACTTCACGCCGACTCCAGTCGCCTTTGAAAGCTCGGCTGCCAGGATCGCCGGGAGGCTGAACCCACGTCGAACGCGTCGCATCAACGGGCTGGGCGCGGGCACGATGGCCGAGAACCCTCCGCCTCGCAGAGCGTGGGCCATCTCGACGCCGAAGTGTCGCGCGAGGACCCAGGCGAGCCCGCGATCAGGGCGGAACTTCGCGGTTCTCAGCGCCTGACCAAGGGGGGCGTCGTAGCCGGTCAGCGTGAAGACACCCTGAACCGGGCAGTCCTCCAGGGGAACGCGAAACACGCCCACAGGGATGCAGTTCCGACACAGGCGCCCGTCGTGCAGACGCCCGCATCCGGCACATCTTGTCGGCCACAGCGCTTCGAGCATTGGTTTCCTCCCCCGGCTGTCTCACTCGTCAGGAGTCAGCCGGGGAGGGAAATCCAAGGCGCCTAGTTCTGGTTGAGAAGCCTAGAGAAGGTTTGCAACCGCTGTTTTCTCGCCATCGAGGTCGGCGATGTTCTTGTCGATCTTCGCCTGTGCAAACTCGTCGACCGGAAGTCCCTCGACCACGGTCACGACGCCATCGGCGGAAACGCGGCATGGGAAGCTGAAGACCAGTCCCTTTGGCACGCCGTACCAGCCCTCGGATGGCAGCGCCATCGAGACGATCTTGCCATCGCTGCCCTGCCACCAGTCATGCATGTGGTCGACGGCCGCGCTGGCCGCCGAAGCTGCTGACGAGGCGCCGCGGGCGACGATGATCGCCTTGCCGCGAGTGGACACGGTCTGCAGGAACTCACCGCGGATCCAGTCGGTCTCGAAGCGGCCGTCGATCGACTCGCCGCCCATCTTTCCAACGACGATGTCGGGGTACATCTGGTTGGAGTGGTTGCCCCAAACGAAGACGTCTTCGATGGCTGCGACGGGCACGTCGGCCTTCTTCGCGAGCTGACCAAGGGCGCGGTTCTGGTCGAGGCGAGTCATCGCGGTGAACTGGGCGTCGGCGATGTCCGGCGCGTTGGCGTTCGCGATCAGGGCGTTGGTGTTGCACGGGTTGCCCACTACGACCACGCGAACCGACTTGTTGGCGTTGTCGTTGATGGCTTTGCCCTGGCCGACGAAGATCGGGCCGTTGGCGGCGACGAGGTCTGCACGGTCCATATCCTTGGTGCGCGGGCGCGAACCGACGAGGAAGATGGCGTCACAGTCCTTGAAAGCGACGTTGGCATCGTCGGTGCCGACGATGCCGTGGACCAAGCTGAACGCCGAGTCCTGAAGCTCCATGATCACCCCGTTCAGCTTCTCGAGCACTGGGGTGATCTCGAGAAGTTGTAGGATGATCGGCTGATCAGGTCCGAAGCAATCGCCGGACGCGACGCGCCAAAGCAGAGAGTAGCCGATATTGCCAGCTGCGCCGGTTACTGCGACGCGGATTGGTGCCTTCATTGGAATCCTCCTTTGGGGGCTGGGGTCTTTATCCGAGTGCTAGTGTGGGTGCCGTAGGAGGATTGGCGGATGTTGGTTTGGTTGACGTTGGCTCTGGTGGGAACTGCCCAGGCACAGGATTGCGACGCCAAGCAGCTTGTGAAGGATCTCAAGGAAGCAAGCCCTGTTGCGGTGGGTCGGGTCTATCTCAAGCTCGCCAAATGTGATCCCGTTGTCGCGGAAAAAGAGGCGTCCTTTGCGATGACAAAAACGCTTTACGGCGACGAGGGCATGCAGGCCAGCCTGGCCGCGCTCTCCGTTGGGGGGCAGCAGGCCGTTCTCGATTGGGTTGATGGCCTCGAGGACCACCACCGCAGCGAGACCGTGCGTTGGCTCGGCACCAAGTGCGAGGAAGAGCCAAAGGCGGCGGAGTTCTTCGTGAAGGCCCGCGACGTAAAGAAGGATGTGTTCCTTGCTAATCGCTGGTATGCCGGCCTCGGAGGCTGTCGCACGCCAGAGATCGCGGCGATGTTGACGGAGATGATCGAGGGTGATCAGGGCAAGCGGGCCGCCGACCGTGCCCAGTATTTTGGCCTGCTCGAGGTCTATTCCCGCAATCTGGGAAAGGAGGCGATCCCGACCCTGCGCACCATGGCGACCTCCCTCAGTGATCCGATGGAAGTCCGTCTGATCCTCAGCGCATTCGGAGACGCTGCCAACGTCGGCAGCGGCATCGATGAAGAGGCGGCAAAGGCGGCGATCCAGGCGATCGAGACCCTGGGGCCGCAGATCCCCGCCGATGCAGCCGACGCCGCGCGGGACATTCTCATGTCCCTGGGCGCAGAAGATCTAGCCAACTCCTTCGCTGGATATCGATGGGCGAGCCGAAAGGATGGGGGCAAATACACCTATTACGTGATGGCCCAGGAGATGGTGGTCTGCAAGAATGGCAAGGAGCAGGGCTACCTACACCACGGCAAGGTCACCGAGGGCGGCACTCACTGGCCCGACAGCATGAAGATGGATCTAGAGGCGAAGCTGGTCGCCAAGTGGGAACTCGAGGCCGCCGCAAAGTGCAAGGGCGAAGGCACCATCAAGGTCGAGATGACCAATGAGCCCATCGCCGACGACAAAGAGATCGAGGCCTGGCTCGAGGGCCGTCAGAAAGCGTTTGTCGCCGCGACCAAGGACTTCCACAAGGCGGAGGTCGTCGCGGAAGACGACCACGAGTGGTAGTCGACGCTAGGAGATGAGGCTCTTGAAAGCCTCGACTGTCCTTGCGATATCCGAGGCGTGGACGTCCAGGTGTGTGACCAGCCGCAGCTCCGTCGGGCTGACCGAGAAACAGAGGACGTCGGCGCGAGCTAGCTCTGCCTGCCAGCTGGAGGCGTCGGCGACTGTGGCGTACACCATGTTCGTGTCGGGCTGCTTCACGGCGAAACCAGCCGCGCGGAGTCCCTCGCACAGGGCCGTTGCGTTGGCGTGGTCCTCCGCGAGGCGGTCGATGTGGTTGTCGAGGGCATAGAGCGCCGCGGCTGCGAGAATCCCCGACTGACGCATGCCGCCCCCTAGTGCCTTGCGCATTCGGCGGGCCAGGTGCATGGCCTCCGAGCTTCCGCAGAGCACCGAACCGACCGGGGCGCCGAGGCCCTTGGAGAAGCAGAACTGCACGGTGTCGAAGCCTCGCGCCCTACGGGCCAGGGAGATCCCGGACTGAACGACGGCGTTGAAGACCCGCGCGCCATCGAGGTGGGTGCGCAGACCCTTGATGTGGGCCAGGTGGGTGAGCTCGTCGAGGCGCTCGAGTGAGTGTACCGTTCCGCCGCCGCGATTGGCGGTGTCCTCGACGGTGAGGAGCTGGGCGGGCGCGTGGTGGTCGTCGTCGGTGCGGATCGCGCCCGCGACCGTCTCCACCTCCAGGACGCCGTTCACAGCGGGAAGCGTGTGGAGCTGGACCCCCGCAAAAGCCGCCGCTCCGCCCGCCTCATAGTTGAAGGGGTGGGCGCCGGCGTACATCAGGACCTCGTCGCCGATCTGGGTGTTGACCCGAATTCCGAGGAGATTGGCCATCGTTCCCGACGGGGTGAACAAGGCAGCCTCCTTGCCGCAGCGCTCGGCCGCAGCGGCCTCGAGGCGCTTCACGGTCGGGTCGTCACCGAGCACATCGTCGCCGAGCGGGGCCGCCATCATGGCGTCGCGCATGGCCCGAGTGGGTTGGGTGACGGTGTCGGAGCGAAGGTCTACCGGCTTCATATTTTCCCCAAATACTGATGCGATCCACGGCCTCGGCTACCCGGGTGCTAACGGAGAAACCTGCAATTTGACATTTCTGTGACATGCAGATCACGTCCGAGGGAACTTGGGAGTCGCCAGAGTGCGGCTCTTACGGGGTTGTCGGGGTTGTAGGACTGTGTTCTTATAATTCTCCAAGATGGAGCCCGACATGGACGAGCGCGTCCTCCCGAAAGACTTCGAATCCAAGACGGAGACTCCTCGCGATCGCAAGCCGGTGGACGGCAAGGATCGCAAGCGCGACTGGCGCGACCAGGTTCGGCTCGGTGACGAAGCTCCGAGCGGCACCTTCCGCATCCCTCGAATCTAGGTTTGGTCTAGCAGCGCGCACCGGTACACGACGCGCGCGTACTCGTCCAAGGCAGCGGGGCTCAACAGCTCTCGCGGGTCGACGCAGGCGGCGTCGAGGTCGTCGACCAGCCGGAAGAGACCGGCGTCCGACAGCGGCAGGATGAGTTCGGTAGTCATCGACAGATCGATGAGGTCGACGAGGCGGCAGACAACGCGATCGCCCTCTCTGAAGCGCTTGGAGATACCTGGCTCGACCACTCCGAGGTCCTCACCGCTCCAGACATCCACGCCGCGGAAGCCGATGCCGTCGGCCACTCGCTCCAGGTCGAGGATGCGGATGCTGGTCGCGCACATGGCGTCCAGGACCTGATCGGTGACCGCGGCCACTGGTGGTTGTTCTGCGCGGAGGTGCTGAACAGCGCTCTCTCCGGCGAGGCGATGGCAGTACAGCGCGAAGTCCAGGAGCACCGGCCACTCCAGTTGCGCGAATCCGACGAGATCGCCGCTGGTGGCGGTTCCGAGCCGCTGGGCACAGTCGTGTAGCGCGTCTTCCGAGAGGCGTCGGACGACTGTCGAGGTCAGGCTCCGGAACGCCTGGAGATACGCTTGATAACGGGCGAGGGTTGCGTGCTTTTCGCCACTGGCACCATGGGCCAGGGCCGCGTGCAGTTGGTAGGTCATGGGGATGTCTTTGGGGGAGGGAGGGGAGGGAGAGGGGGAGTGAGGGGAGGGAAGGGGGGAAGTGGGAGGACCATAACACACGGAATCGACGCAGCCGATCTGCCCTCGGTCTGATATACACGTTGGCATGCGGATCCTACCGCCCTCCCTCCCCCTCCTCTTCCTCCTCTTGTCCGCGTGTGGCCATCGCCATGTCGAGACCGGCGTTGCGTCCTGGTATGGCCCCGGTTTCAGGGGCAACCCGACGGCCTCGGGCGAGAAGTTTCGACCGTCGAAGCTCACCGCTGCTCACAAGACCCTGCCCCTCGGGTCCGTGGTGGTCGTCGAGCGCATCGACACGGGTGACCGGGTGCGAGTCGTCATCAATGATCGCGGGCCTTATGTCGCCGGTCGGATCATCGACCTGTCGAAGAAAGCGGCCCGCCGCATCGGACTGATGGAGGACGGCCACGCCGACGTGCGAATCAAGGTTGTCGGCTGCCGTGACAAATTCGAGAAGTGCCCGTGAAACGTTCTGGGTGCTGTTGTTACTAGGGCCCATGGCATGGCTTGACTGGCTGAGCGCAGATTCGGTGGGGGTGCCAGAGCACGCGCCACCTCCCGACCAACTTCGACAGCTGGTGCTCTATAAGTACGACACGTGCCCGTACTGTGTACGCGTGATTCGAATTGTGGAACAGCTTGAGTTGAAACTGGAATATCGCGACACTATCCGCGATCGCGGAGTACGCGAAGAGCTTCGGAGCGCGACCGGCCGGGGCACCGTTCCCTGTCTGTTCATCGACGGGCAGCCCCTGTTCGAATCTGCGGACATCGTCGCTTGGCTGCAGGCATACTCCGAACAGGTTCCGCACGCGCCGCGCGGTTAGGACGCTGCAATGTCAGCCCAACTCATCGGCATCAGTCGCGAGCTCGGACGAAGAGTGGGGGCGTTGAGTTTCGGCGCTCCGGTCACGCACGTCTACAACCCCCTCGAATACGCGAGCGAGACCCACGAGGACTACCTCGGGCGCTTCGGATCGAAGCCGGGACGAGTGGTGCTCTTGGGCATGAACCCCGGCCCCTGGGGCATGGCGCAGACCGGTGTTCCGTTCGGCGAGATCGCCCATGTTCGGGACTGGATGGGCATCAAGGGCGAGATCCACAAGCCCGAACACGAACACCCCAAGCGGCGGGTCCTCGGCTTCGACTGTCCGCGATCCGAGGTCAGTGGGCGACGGCTCTACGGTTGGGCTTCTGAGTGCTTTGGTACGGCGAACGCCTTCTTTGACCGGTTCTTCATCCTCAACTACTGCCCGCTCTCCTTCATGGAGGGGGACAATGGGCGGAACCGGATCCCCGAGAAGCTGCCCGCGACCGAGCGACAGCCGCTCTTCGAGGCCTGTGACGACGCCCTTCGCCAGTCGATCGCCGCCCTCGAGCCGAGCCAGCTCCTTGGTGTGGGCGGGTTTGCGGAGAAGTGCCTGAAGCGAGTGAGCTCTGGCATCCCCGTCGGCCGCGTCTTGCATCCCAGCCCG
>PJEL010000307.1_pt1 | contig 58316 bp, 88 predicted proteins | sample 1853271 | NCBI WGS metagenome assembly PJEL01 (sample SAMN08108733, study PRJNA415343) | Invertebrate metagenome, whole genome shotgun sequencing project. | host: Globobulimina | place: Sweden: Gullmar Fjord | collected 2015-08
TGTGCGAGTCACTTACAGTAGACGACATAAAGGTTATATAAGTATTTGTACCTTTGAAATAGGCTCTTAGATCACCTCTAAGAGGCTTTCTTAAAGATATAAATAAGATTATAAAGGAGATGGTTTATGTATTATAGTATATTAATGTTAGATAATGTCTTTAATTTAGTAGACGATACTAATAATACTATACTTATGAGCTTCAAATTAAGGACTGTGTGCTACGCAAGATATAAATTAGATAAATTAAACGAAAAACTTAAAGTGTATGGTATAAGCGTCGAGGAAGCCGCTTGCAATAGACAAGGCGTATTTAAGATTATAAAGGAGGATTAAAGTGACTAAGAGAAAGTATATAGTATTACAAATAATGTGTATCCTATCATTATTAACAAGTGACTGGTTAATACACCTATAAGCGATATATAATTAAGTTAGCGAAAAGAGGGAACACCTCAGAGAGGACGGTATAAGATGCGAACAATGATAAAAGCGATAGAAACAATTGATAAGTTATTAGATGAGCAGCCACGAGGCTTCAACTATGAAGAGCATAGAGATTCTCTAATAGAGCTAAAGGAATACATAATGGAATCCGGGTCTAGCCAGTCAGAGGCTTCCGGGACTAGCACAGAAGTCAAACAAATAGCAAATGACACGCTGTGTTTCTACAATGGATGTGACGAGTGCGAAGGCTGCTCAGAAGGAAACGAAAAGTTTAAACTAACTAAAAAAGGAGAAACTTATGAATTAGATTATTATTTAAAACTAAGCGACAATATGACAATTAGTAGAACGTCAACTATAAAATTTATAAAAACTTAAAAAAACTGTTTACATTTGATTGAAAATATGATATAATATACTCAAATAAACAACTACACTTTAGGAGGAAGACTATGAAATATAGAATATGCGGTAGAATATTTCACGATAGTGATGGTACAAAACTAATAACTATAATAAAAGAACACGAAGAAGACTGTAAAAGTTGCTACTATTATGACAGATGTGATGGAAATCATGCACCAGATAAAGAAGCTGGACATTGTAGAGGTATAATGAGAGACTGTGGAGTAGACGTTAAATTTCATTTAAGAGAAGACTTTGAGCATTTAAAATAGGAGGAATAACAATATGGAAATGACAAGTAACATAACAGATATAACAACAGATTATAACGACAGTGTAACAGGTTATCATAATGAAGATTTTAATACTAAAGTAACAATTAAATTCACAGGCAACAAAGCAGCTAAGATAAAAATACATAGAGAAAATAGATTAATTCATGTGTTAAGCTATTCAAGCACTAGATTAGACATGGACGAGTGCAACGATACACTACTAAAATATGGCTTTAGATTAATAGAAACACCTTATGTTAACTTAAAATATTCGTTAAAATATAATATAGACAGCAAAAATAAAGAAGAAAACTATAAGCCTAATTGGTCGGATATGAGCCAAGAAAAAGCAGTAATTAGATATGATTTCAAGTCTGATTCGTTTACATACCATATACAATATAGAGTGTGCACAATCAACGTGACTTATTCTTCGCCTAAAACAGCAGCTCTTATTATTGAGTTCTTAAATAATAATAAAGAAAAAGCAAAAGAGACTTACTTAAAGGGACTCGTTTAATATGAAAAAAATCATATTTATATTATTAATATTAAGCGTAAACACTTTTGCAGTAGACTTTTACTTAGGCAAAGAGCTTTTTAGAAAACACGTACCAGACAATTTTGAGAACAATAACCCTTCTTTAGTTTTCGGAAGCGTGAGAGAAGATAAAAACGAATTGTTAATATTTAACATGACTAATAGCAGATACGAAAAAAGCTTTGGTATTAGTTTAAACAGATATGCCGAAATAAACAACAAATTTAGCGCATTTTGTGGAATAGGAGTAGCTTCTGGGTATAAGCGTAAGACTATAACAACTGAAACCGAATATATCCACTTCAGAAACAAGAACGAGATAATGCTAAATGATGATGTAATGTTAACTATAATAGTCGGTATAGAGTACAAAATAAACGAAAATGTAATGATAGACACCTTAATGATGGGATCGTGTGTGACAACTATGCTGAAGGTGAAACTTTAAAGGAGTGGTAATTTTGAGTATGCAAGAAGGTATATTATGTGTAATAAGCGTATTAATCGTAGGTCTTTTCTGGTTATTCGGTGATTGGGTTTTAGACGTAATAGTGTCAATATACAAATATGTAGTTAAGATAATTAAAGGAGGAAGATAATGGCGACTATAGAACCTAAAAGAGCGCAATTTTTCGATAAAGGTATTTATAACTTCGAGTCAAATTATAAAAGAAAGCTAAACTTAAATGGCAAAGAAGAGTATATCTTTATAAGCAACTTTTCAGTAAGAAAAGACGGGTGCGTGGAAAAATTATACAGAAAGATTTACAAAGAACACAATATAAATATGTTTATACACTCTGAAGCTAGAGATTGCAACGGTAAAATAGTACAAAACTCTAAATCTGTTTGGGTAGCTAACGAATGGGATAAAAAGAAATGGGACAAAGTAAACAACAAATATGACGTAGAATGGAGAAAGGTATTTGGGCTAGATAAATTACTTCATAATAGATATGGTTAAATTAATTACAGATTACTACATTTATATAAACGTAGAAGATACAACGCTAATTGAGTTTAAAAAAGACAGAATAGAAATCACAACAAAGTCAGATAAGTATATTTTTAAATACTACAGAGCTAAAGAAGGAGTAGACTTAAGAAAAGGCGCTTCTATTGATTACGCAAAATTTTTAAAGAATGATAAAAGAGTGTTTAATGTGTTAGCATACTGTAACATGAGGGAGGAAGATTAAATGAAAGGTTGGAAAAGATTATTTGAACAAAAATACAAGAAAGGTGCGGCTAAAGCTAACATACAAGATATAGCTGACAAAATAAAAAAAGGAGAAATTAACGACTCAGCTGTAGTGGGCGTAGGAAAACTTGTAAAAAACTGCGAAGAAGACATCACTAAAGAGTTTATAACTTTGACTTTATATTATAAGGAGGAAAAATAGTGTTAGGAGTTAAACAAGACCAATATATAGATGTATTAATTTATATATACGGGAAAACTATGAAAAAGTTACCTAGAAGAGTATACTCAGATGAGCCTAAAAGATTTGAAAAAGATGGGATTATAGTTTCAATCACTAAAGACAATACAGTAGAAATTTATCCGAAAGATCAAAAAGAAAAAGCACTTTTAGTGAGCACTACTTTCACGACTGTATGTAGTTTTTTAGAAGAAATAAACGATTGCACTAAGATAGCTTCAAAAAGGAGGTAATAGAATAAATTGGAAAGACAAATAGGAGATACGTTCAAAGATGGTAAATTAGTTATTGAAGTTAAAGAGGGAGATGATTCAGCTAAAGACTGCGGAGTATGCCACTACCATAAAATTTGCGGAACAGCTAAACCAGCGATTTTAGGTCAATGTATGGCTGAAAAAAGAACTTTAAACGATGCAGTATATTTTGTAATTAAGGAGGAGTAATGGAGTATTTAGTAGTATTTTTTACAATGGTAGCGATAATTTGCGCGTTTCTTTTACTATGTGCAACACTTTATTGGATAGGCTATGGCTTAACGCTATTAGTTAAGAGTGACAAAGCTAAAGAACTTATAGTGGCTATTTATTTAGTATTATTAGTAGCCGCTTGTTTAACTATAATGTTTTATGCAGATATGAATAAGGAGGAGTCAATAAAAAATGAAAGACAATTGGGGAAGCGTTGAAGACATCGCTGAAAGCTGTAAGAAAACGTTAGAGAATATGTTAATTAGTTTAGAGATAGCTCCTACTAATTTTAACTGTAGGTCTGACATTATAGTAAGTTATGAAGGCAAATCTGTAGATTATAAGAAAGAAGGATTAATATTTTATATTTGTAGTTACGAAGACGCTAGAAGATATGTTTACGAGATGTCTGAAAGAGCCAAACACGTTAGTAAAAAGAAGATACTTTTCGAACTAAATAAACAATTGTTAGAGGTAGCTGCTAAGAAAGAGATTTACTGCTACGAGAAGTCGAAAGTTATAAAGAAAAATGGATGTTTGTATGTAGTCATGGATGTTTACACTAATGATAATAGGGGGATATAGAATTGAATTTATTAGAAAATTGGGTAAAAAATAATATAGAAGACGCAGCAAAAATTTTAGTACATGGATGTCCTAGTATGGTAGGAATGATAGACAGAAAAGTATGCGGAACAAACGATGATTGCGCTAAATGTTGGGAAGAGGCTATCGAAGGAGACAAAAAAATAGATAAAGCGGTAGAGAAAGCGGGTGAGAAACTTGAGCGAAAACATGACTAATGAAGGTAAAGAGACTAAAGAGACTAAAAAGAAAGCTGCTCCAGTAAAGATACTAGCTGGGATTAACAAACGTTATGTTAATAAGAACAACGGTATAGTAGCTAAATGGGAACATAATGAGGATTACTTAGCCCATAATGATTTTTCTAGAGTAACTTTAGAGAATCCTGGAGTTAAACTAGAAGTTAAAGTAGATGCTAAAAATGTTCATGGACCGGATATTAAGAAAGCTAATGCTATGTTAAAACCATTAGGATTTGTAATAGTAGAGGGGGAAAAGTAGTTGAAAAAAGTAGCATTGATAAAGATAGGAGCAAGAATAAGTTTCAAAGACGAAGAGAAAATGTCTAGTACATTAGTAGAGGTATTAGCAACTTTAAAGCTATTATCTAGCTGTGACATGGAAGTAGACATTTACACTAAAAAATCTGCAAGAGACAAAGACCATCCAGTATACGATGTTTATGACTTAAAGACAAACTGGTTCAACATTAATATGAAAGACTATGATGCTTTATTTATAGTAAACGGATCTGTTCCTTTCTACGGAGGAAAAGATGGAAACGATGATATCTTTAATTACAAAATAATCAATTGTTTTGAAGGAAAAATGTTTTATATGCTTTTTGATCCTTATTTAGGACTTAAACAGATACATGGTAACATAGCTAAGAAAGAAGATTACAAGATTCATGCAGAAGATACTAGAGTCACTAGAGATGATATAACTTATATAACTCAATGTCAAGATACATCAGAAATAAACGAGCTGGGTCAACAGAGTGTTCACTACTTTCCTTTACAACAGTTCCCATTATATATGTCAAACATATATCCTGAGTACAACAGCTATCCTCCTGTGGAAGAACTGCAAAGAGACTTAACTTATTGTGGTAGCTTTAGAGGTGGAAGAAGACAAGAAGATATGATAGAGTATTATTTCGGAAGCGAAAGATCTACTATCGTAGGAAGCGGTTATAAAGATGGGGAAAGATTCAGTAAAAAGAAAGTAGGTAATTTAATTTACCCTAAATTTGAGAAACCAGTCAAGCAAAAGCAAGTAGCTAAAGAAATGAGAAAAGGATTAGCGACTGTTATCATAGGAGATCCTCTTTATATTAAGCATTATGATATAGCGCAAAGATTATACGAATGCGTGTTAGCTAATGTTATAACTTTCATAGATAAGAAACTGGATCCTGAAATGAGAACTTTCAATCAAATGCCTTTCTTTTATGTAACAAGCAAAGAAGATTTATACAATAAATTAGCTTATCTGTATCAAAGCGAAGATAATAGACTTAGATACCTTAAAATGCAAAAAGAAGTTATAATTAATTCATTTGATTTTAATTTATACAGCGCAGATTTTAGAAGAATGTTGGAGGTAATATAATGAAATTGGAAAAAGCTTTAAAGAAATTGAACAAAGATCAAACGCTTGTATTCGTTAGAAAAAGCGAATACGAAGCAGCTGGAAACGATGACGAGGTAAAAACAGTAAGACTTACTGCTCCTGGCGAATGGACTGATAAAGAGTTCATAGACGCTTTCAGAGAGCAAAGAGATGAGTTAACAGAAGATGATTGGAAAACAAGAGAATGGATGGAGGTAAGTAAAAATGATAAAGTGTGATGAGTGTTTAGCTATAGGAATGTGCCATGGTGTTGACGATGAAATTACTCAGTGTGAGGTATCTCCTGATTTATTAGATTTAAAAGAAAGCAGTTGCTTTAAAGAGGCTCAATATTTTCCTAATTTAAACGAGCTTTATGTTAAGTTTCATGGAGGAGTAGTAGGTTTATATACTGATGTTAAAAGTAATGTAATAGATGACTGGAAGCTTGCTGATAGTAGTGGAAGTTTCTTTAGTAAAAATATTAGGAATGTATACTCATATAGGAAGGTTGATTAATAATGGATTTTGTAATAATTAGTGGAGGCTCTGGTAGCACAGAGCTTCAAAAAGGATTTTATAATACAATAGGAAAAATACCAACAAATCTAATCAATCTTTATGATGACGGCAAATCCACTGGAATAGTTAGAAACATATATGACATTTTAGGTCCTAGTGATTTAAGAAAATGCCATACTGAAAAAGCTAGAATAGAGGGTGTATCACCGGATTTAGTGAGTTTATTAGAATATAGATACACTGGAAGCGTTAACGACCTTATAGAGATATGGGATAGTTTACTAGAAAAAGCTTTTAAAACAGTTATTCACGGCGACGTAAACGACCACGTTATGTCTAAAATAAGAGACTGTTTTTTACCTTTTATAAACAATTATAAAAACTGGTACGGGCATGATATGAACGATTTCTGCTTAGGAAACATAATTTATGGATATCTTATGGGAGCGTTCGGCCATAACTTAGCTGAATATGAAATGAGAAAGCTTTTAGGAATTAAGTCTCAAGTAATATTTAACTCTCATAAAAATATTACTTTACAAGCTGTAACAAAAGAAAATAAACCTGTTAGAGATGAGGCTTCTATAGTTGATCACAATAATGAAAAAGATCCTATTAAAGATATAATAATGGACAAAACTAGCATATGCGCTAGAACTTCTGGAATGTTGCACAAATGCGATGCTGTTATTATATCGTGTGGAACACCTTGGAGCTCTATAATACCCACTCTTAGAACTGCAGGCGTTTTAGGCACTATAAAAGACAAACCTGTCTATGTAGTTCTTAACGCTTCTGACGATGGCGATACTAAAGGATACGACGCTCATAAGTATGCAGATATGTACGATAGAGAACTTAGCGGTATAGCGAAAGTTTACTACTTCTATCCAACGGAAGAAGTGCTAAGAGACAACGGGAAGCATAACGGAGACGTGTTAGCCGCATACTTAATAAAGAAATTCTTAAATAGTAAAACTAGAAAAGTAAAAGCAATTGTTTCAGACGCTGATGGAACTATATCCCCTAAAGGTTTTTACAGCTTAGGAGACATAAGTGAGAGATTTAGAAAGTATATTGTAAGCGGCAATGACATTGATAAAGGTTTACTGGGACATGACGATACACTATTAGACTGGCCTTTTGTAGATAGTATATACTACGATTGCGGCCAATATAGACTACACGACAGTAATATGAACATTGGAACTAAAAATTGGGATAGTGATATGTTAGAAAAACTGCAAAGCTTTTCTAGGCACTACTTCGTTAGGTCTTTAATAGGAAACATGATAAGATTAACAGATATAAGTAACAGAGACGAGATAATAGGAGATATTAGACATATTATAAATACTTATGGATTAGTCGCTGTTTACAGAGGTAAAACAACTATAGAGATACACGAGCCTCATTTAGACAAGATTAACAGATTTAAAGACGATCATCCTTGGAATAGAGATGAAGTTCTTTATATCGGAAATGAACCTAAAGGAAATGATAAGAAAGCCATGTCTTTATACAATCATATAGTAGTGGATAGCGAAAAAGAAGGAGACTTCATAATGAAAACGTTAAAGGAGATGACTAACTAATATGAACATATTGATAATGGCCGCTGGGAACAACTCTAGATTCAACGGCAAGATTAAATGCCTACAAAAGTATAAAGATAAGACTGTTCTAGAGCATCTTTTAGATACTTACATCGACTGTGAATTAAATCCTGTAGTGATGCTCAGAAGAGACCTAGACTATGAATATGTAGACAAAGTAACTTCTATAATGAGTAGTAGAAATATAGTAGAGAACGTTATATACACAAGTAAAAATGGAACGGCTTCTCAAATGGAAGATTATTTAGAGGCTACTGACGGAGAACATTTCTTTATATCTTGGTCTGATATGGTTCCAGCTAATCGCAATAATATTATAGGCTTCACTAACATGATTAAAGATTCTGATTTTGATATAGCTATCCCCGTAGTAAAGCAAACAAAACCATATGTTTCAGTATTACTAGACGCTGACACTATACCGTATGACTTTATGCATAGTAAAAAAGGTCATGGAAAGCTTAAAAGAGGGTATCATGACCAATCGTTATTTTTCGTCAGTCGTAGAGCGGCGGAGCTTTGTATAAACGTGGTTAGTGGATTAGACGAAAGAGACTTTTTAGATGTATTGCATATGGCGTATGAAAGAGAATTCTGCTTATCTGCGTGGATTTATAATAAAAAATTCTTTGCTCCATTCAATACTATAAAAGAATTTGAGAAAATAACTAAAAAAACTTAAAAAAACTGTTTACTTTTGTCGATTTTCAGTGTATAATATAAATATAGGTAATAAACGAATACCTTAAAAAATTCTAAAGGAGTGATTAATATGAAAAAATTAACTGAAATGAACAGTCAAGAATTAAAAGCGATGGCAAAAGATTTAAAGGTAAAAAGCTGGTGGACTATGAATAAAAAGCAATTGATAGAAGCTTTAAGTCCTGATAGCCTAGAAGAAGTAAAAGAAGAGATAGAAGAAATTAAACATGACGTAGAAGAATTAAAAGAAGAAGTAGAGGTAATAGAAACTACACCTGAAGTTAAGTTAGCTTTAAAGAAAGCTAAAATGGCGGCTAATAAGAAACCTGAAAAATCTACAACTGAGAGAATATTCGAAGGATTCATGCAAACTGATGGTATAATACCTTATGTGTTTAATGAAATAGTTGGTACAACAACTAACATTAAGAAATTCAACAATAATAAAGAATATGAGGAAACTAAAACTGACCTTGGAGACTTTAACGTTGCAATGCACAAGAAAGTAATATTCGTTGAAAGTGAGAATTTAGTAGGATACGTTACAATAAGAAAAGACAATAGCATAAAAGTAGAAGGCGTAGCAGCTATTCAAGATGGTCAAGCTTACTGGGGAAGAGTTAAAGAAGTTCCTGAGATTAAAGCTATAAAAAGACTATACAAATACGCAGCTGAGCAGTTTATTAATAAGAGAGAGGCTTAATGAAAATTAACGCCTCTCTTTAATATATATTAAAGAAGGAGTGTTAAACAATTGGTAAATTACAAAATATTGTATGAAGAGCAAGAAACATTAGATGCGCTTAAAGAGTGTGTAGAAGCTGGAATATGTTCATTTGATATTGAAACTTCAGCTAAAGATGAATACAGATATGTGCTTACAGCACCTTTCGATCCTCATTTATCTGATATATCAACTATTTCTTTCACGTGTAAAGAAGATATGTCTTATGTGGTACCTCTTAAACACAGCGTAGGTTATAATAATGAAATGGGAACTGAAGAGTTTATGTTTCAGTTTAATGAGTTAATAGGATCTAATAAAGACGTAGTTTGTATAGCTTACAATGCTAAATTTGAAGCTAAGCATATGCTGAAGCATAACGTATTTTTAAATGAGTTAACTGATCCAATGTATATGATTCTTAGGTACGCTCAAATAGTTCCTGACAATGATCAAGGAGTTAAACAATCTTATAAGACCAAAGGTCTAGGATTGAAACCTATGACATTAAGACACTTTAGTTATGAAATGGCTTCTTTTGAAAGCACTGTAGGTAAGAAACAATTTGGAGAATTAGACATAGAAGAGGGAGCTCAGTATTCAGCCGATGACTCGATTTACTCTCTAAAACTGTTTAATCTTTATAGAGATCTATTAAGAAGCATCACGATAGATGACACGTGTAACGGTATTTACCTTGGAGAAAGACCTTATAAAAATTATTACGATTTTTTAGCAGGCGTAGAGATGCCTACTCTGGCGACTATAGGAGCTATGGAATATTTTGGAGTAAAATTCGACAAATCAGAATCTGATAGAAAAAAAGAAAAAGCTTTAGCTAAACAGTACAACAGTAGAGACAAGTTGATAGAGATAGCTGAATCATTCGGTCTTAAATGCGATCCGGGTAAGACTGGGAAAACTAAATCAGTTAGAGAGCTTCTATTTCATGTGTTAGATTGTCCTAAAGCAAAAATATCACCTAAAACTGGAGCAGCTTCATTAGATGCTGAATCTATATCAGATATTAAACACATGCTAGAGTACAATTTGTCTAACATCAAGGAACTTTATGTTTCTGAAGACTATAAGCAAAAGTGTAAAGATTTAAAAGAAGATCATCCATGGAAAGACAAAATATTAGATGTTCTTACTTTAATAGAAGGTATTCAAAAAATGGGAACATTGATAAACAATCATATAGATGGAAGAACTAAATTTATAAATGAAGAAACTGGAAGAATACACGCAACTTATGATATGATAACAGACACTTCAAGATTCTCTTCTGCTCACCCTAATGCTCAAAATATTCCAAAAGCGTCAAAGGATGAATTAGGGATTAGATCGATGTATATACCAGAAAGAGACCACTTTTTATTATTAGTTGATTACGCGGCACAAGAGGTTAGAATATCAGCCGAAATGTACAAAGATGTGACAATGCAAAAGATAATCTTAGAAGAAGGAGACATGCATAGCTACACAGCTAATGCGATCTTTGACTTAGGATTAGATGTATTGAATGGTGACAGAGCTGATAAAATTCATAGAGACCCAGCTAAAGGTGGATTCTTTGGAATGTCTTATGGAGGAACGGCTAAAGCGCTTCAAGGTACTTATAAAACTTTCGGAACTTACTGCTCTAAACAATATTGTCAAAACATAATAGATGGAATAAAGAAAGCATTCCCTGGAATGGAGCGATTCGCTGAAGACATAGCAGCTTTTGCTAGAAAGCATGGATATATAGAAACAGCTTTAGGATATAGAAGAAGACTGAATTACGATATTTGTAGAAATGATTGGGAAAGATTATCATTAGATAGAAGAGCGGCTAATACTCCTATACAAGGTACGGCGGCTGACATGACAAAAGTAGCGATGAATAGATTTTATGACAAATATATAGATGGAACTATATCAACTGAAGAGGTTAAAATAGTCTCTACTATACATGATGAAATCGCTTTTGAAATTAAAAAGCTTCCTAAGAAAAGAATAATGGAAATAGTTAAAATAATAAGAGAATGCATGGAAGAAAATATAATTAAAGGTCAAGTTATACCTCAAATAGCTGAACCAGAGATCGCAGATTACTGGGATATATTCGAAATAGGAGAAAAGAATGGTTGGGCTAAAAAATCTGATTTCTTTGAATGGTACGATAAAATAGATGAGTAAAATAAACCTTGTTGGATTTTTACAACTCCAAAAGATAATGGGTTTTGACTTTCTATTAGCCCTTAAGAAAGACACTGACGATGGAAAATGTCACAAAATACCTATCGCAGGTACAAATGATTTCGTTAACCCATTAACAAAAGTTCATAAAACAGCAGTTATACAAAAAGCTATAGCTAATCCTGAATCCGTAGGTTATCCATTCGTTGGAATAATTCTTAAAAAAGATGAGGGGCTAAAAATAGCTGGAAAGCAATTGGTTGTTATTGATATTGATTGTAAAGGAAACCCTAAAAGAGGAGATTCTTTATATAAAGAGGTTAAGGATTATCTAGTAGAAAAGCTAAAAGTGGCTGGAAGCCACGAAGAAATAGATGCAGTGTCTGAGAAAACTGTATCTGGAGGATATCACATATTTTTGTGTAGTGATCAAGTATATCCTAGAAAAGTTATGCATATAGAGGAAAACGTAGAGATAGAGGTATATTCTCACAATAGGTTTATGGTAGTAGCTCCCAGTGAAGGTTATTCAACGCTAACAGAGAATGATTGTGTAAACTTTTTAAGTAGCGCTAACATAACACTAAGTAGTATGGATTTAAACCATTTTATAGAATACTTCGACAAGTCAAAGAAGAATAAATCTGGACAAAGTAATCCAGATTTAGAAATAAACCCCGACTTTATATTTGACCAAAAAAATTGGTTAAAAGCTACTAAAGATTGGGAAGAGATGGACGCCTTTATGGGTGGAAAAAGAGATAGAGATTGGGATGGAATATCTTCTAAGCAATCTTCTTATGACTATGTTAGGTTTAACATAATGCCTGTAATGGCTTTATTCAGTAGACAAGATATATTTTTAAATAGGATATCTGAATATGGAAAAAATTATATGGCTCAATGGAGAGAGTATCCTGATAAATGGCTAGAAGACTTTGACGAAGGAACAATTATATTAGGATCTGACGCTAGAAAGATATTAAAGAAAGTCGGATTACTTAAGACTATAAAGAAAGCTAATATGTCTTTGCAAGATCTTATAGAGGATTTCGTAAATATTCACATGGTTAAACTATTCAGTCACGTTTTAGTTATGCATGGCGCTATATACTATTACAATGAAAGTTTTAAATGTTACGTTTACTTAGACTCAGAGGTGTTCAGACTAACTGTAGGAGTGTACTATAGTAAGAACTTAGTTCATACACTTAAACCTATAGATTATCAAACGCTTAAAGAGACCTTTAAGATTTACGCTAAAATATTCGCTCATGATAAAGACAAAGATACATATATCCATTACAATTTGCTTAGAGACAAGATCTATAAAAAAATAATACCAATTGTTTTTAAGAATGGAACTCTTTATCTTAAAGATGGAGAGAAAGACTTTAAAAAAGGAGAATTTGACCCGTATGATAGAGCTCTTTACTCTATTCAGTGTGATTATGACAAAGCGCTTTTTGAAGAAGATAAAACGAGTATTATACTAGACTGGTTTAAAACTAAATTCGACAAAAAAGCTGTAGATTTCATAAGAATGTTTTTAGGTAACTTACTTGTTCCAGCTTACTCACCCTCTGTAATGTTAGTATTATATTCGTATAAAGGAGCTATGGGTAAATCAACTTTAGCAACCGCTTTATCTAATATATTTAACGCAGCAGCGGATTCTTCAGTTATATCTTTTCCACTAACTAACTTAGCTGATAGATTTGGAGGATCAGATTTATCGAAAGCTTTACTTAATATAACTACAGAGTTAGATGGAAGAATCGATTCTGAAGCCTTTAAGAAGGTAGTGTCAAGAGAAAAATGGAGAGTAGAAGCTAAATTCGCAGAAGCTGAATATGAAATACCGATCGCTAAGCATATATGTTTCGCAAATGATATACCTAAAATATCAGTTGATGGAGGAGTAGGCCGTAGATTGGCTATATTTGAGCTTATAGACGCGATGGCTAGACCTGATATAGAACCATCAGAATACGAGCACTTATTTATAGATGACTCAAAAGCACTTATAACGTTCATGCTACAAGGACTTCTAATGCTTCAAGATAAAAAGTTTTGTGACCTATCGTCATACTATAAAGCTAATTATAAAGAAAACGTTGATACACTTAGAAACTTTAACTCAAATGTTCATGAATGGCTATCGCTTGAAGGAATAGGATTGGTTAAAAAGAGCACTGATTCATCTAAAGGTATTAAGAAAGAGGACCTTTATATTATGTATAAAACATGGTGCGAGAATGAGCAACTTAAGATATTCACGAGACGTACGTTTAGCAAGTATGTTTTATCAAATGAGAATATAACAGAAAAGAGACCTACCACTGAAGACGGAAATAGACCCAGACTAATATCTTATAAAAAAACTTAAAATAAACTTAAAATAACTGTTTACTTTTTATAAAAACTATGATATAATATATACATATTAAACGAAAGGAGTAACTAATGACAAAAGTACTATATGTAAAAGAAATAAGAGACATAGAGACAATTCTAAGATCTAGCGACACTAGCTTAAGAGAAAAAGAAAGCGCTACTAAGATATTATGCGGCAGCGCCTTAAGCACAAAAGCTGCCGATGAAGTCAGTAGTTGTAATCACATATTAGATTTCCTAGTAATGAATAGTGAACGTGTTAAAGTAGAGTCACCGTCTGGTAGACTAATAAAAATAATAAAAGATTTAGTCAGAGAGACAAAAGAAACTGACGAGTATTCTACTTTTAGTGACGAAGAACTCACTAGTTTAGAGATAGGGGTAAGGGACGTTAGATCTTACTGCTTAAGCCAAACTTGTAGCGAATGCCCTATATATAAAAATTTAGGTAGCTCTACAAAAGACAGATGCTTAAACTCTAACAGTTACGAGTTTAGAAGAGACTTAGTAAGAGGAATAATACATGGAATAAAGGTAAGTAGAGCGAACTATGCAGATGTTAACTGCAGAAGTGAAATAAATAAAACTGAGGAGGAAACAAAAATGGAAAACAGAGGAATTGAAGCTAAGGTAGAAATGGAAGCGTACAGAATAGAGGATGGTAAAATTGTTAAATATAATGTAGCTGAACCTGGATATTACACATTCTGTACTGAAAAAAGAACAGTTAAATGCGGGTCTGTAGAACACGAAGGCGTATCTATGCTAAAAATAGATGGCGAAATGAGATTTAGCTACTTGAAACCTGAATTAAAAGTAACTGACCCTAGAGAGAGCAACTTGGCTTTAGCTGTAGAGATAAGTAAATTCAACTTGAAAATAGACTCTGGACTATTTAGCTTTGTAGAAAATCTAGAGATGAGCAGAAAGAGAGACGCTTTAGCTAAAGATTTAAATAACGCGCCTAAAGATATAACTTATGAATTAGTATGGGAAGAGGAGGCTAAATAATGGCCTCTCAAGAAGAAAAAGATCAATTGACAGCCATAATGAAAGCTAGCGGAATATATAGTAATGATTTTAAAATGCCTAAACTTGGAGAAGAAGCAGTAAGCTTATATCAATTAGGTAATACTACTAAAGTTAAATTTGAAATAAACAAGCTAGACAGAGTAGACGACAGAGTCTTTACCAACTACAAATTACATTGGGTCGTTTTAGAGTCTGGAACAATTGTTAGATTCAAGGTTAAAGACGACGGAAAAATAGCCATGACTGGAATACTTATGCAAAGAGCTGGATTAACTAGAGTATTTAGACTATCTCAGCATAAAAAATTCAGAGAGTTTAAAGAAGACGCTTTACAAATATTGAAGGTGCATTTAAATGATAGACAAGGATAAACTTTTATGGCTATTGTACATAATATCCTGTTTGGTAACATTTTTCTACTTAAGCTATTTAAAAAGAAAACAATATAAGGACGAGTTAAGTAACATATTACTGTCTCTAATGCCTATATTCAATTCGCTTATAGCTTCTCTATTAATTACAATAGCCGTAGAGAAGCTTATAAGTAAGGTAAAGTGTGTAGCTATAAGAACTACTTTAAGAGTTATGATTATCTGTTTAGTTGTATTAGTTGTAAGAAATATTTATATAAGGGTGGTATAAATGGTAAGAAAACTAAGGAAAAAGAAAAAGAAAGAAGATTTAGGAATAGACATACCCTATTCTCCAATACATAGTCTTTTATTTGGTTTAGTTCATATGAAATCTTTAATAGATAAATACGAGAGTAATGATTGGGTAGCTTGGGGAACTGATTTTAATAAGAAAATGAAGACAGCTAAAACTTACTTGGACAAAGCATATGATAGAATTTCTATAAACGTTTTCACTAGACTAGAAGGAAGTAAAGTTAACGAGGACAGCATAGCTAAACACAAATATAGATTTAATCAGCAATTCAATATTCAATTAGATCTTTACAAAAAGTCTGGAAAGTTTAATATGAAAAAGACTTTAGAAGCTATTCGCCACGCTGATATGTTTTTCTTCGCCGATATGGTAGTTACAGCTAATGTAGTTAAAGAGCATTTACTATTCGTAGATGGAGACAAAGACAAGAGATATATAAAGCAAACAATTGGTAGGGTATTCAAAATTCTAGATCAAGTACAATTTGACTTAGAACATCCTAATGGGAAGGAGGTAACCACTTGAGACTAACCGCTAAAAATTACATGTGTCATAGAAACTTAGTAATAGACATTCAAGATTTATCAATTATCACTGGTCCTAATGGAGCTGGAAAGTCAGCTATAATGCATCTTATAGATTGGATATTAGAGGGTGGAACAAATAATCATGTTACAGACGGAGAAACTGAGTGTGTAGGTAAATTAGAGCACAATGGAATCACTATAGAAAGAGTTATAGATGAAAGCGGCAAGTATCATTTATACTATAACGGTGAAGAGTATGGAAAAACAAAAGAAGCTGTTAGAGACGCTATACCTGAAGAGAGAATAGATATAGATTTTCTTAATCAGTTCGATGGTTTATATCTATTAGCAGACAGACCTGGAGCTAGATTAAAAGAAGTAAATAGATTATTTGACATTGAAAAGGTAGAGAATGCTTTTAATGAGGCTAGTAAAGATGGAAGAGACCTTAAAAAAGCTAAAAAGATAGAAGAGCAAAATATAAAAGATGTCAAATTAGAGACAGAGAGTTTAAAAGCAATTGTTATAGACTTAGATTCTTTAGATTCTATATCTGACAATATAACTTGCGTAGAGAACTTAAAGAAGTATAAATTTTATAAAGAAGATATAAGCCAAATAAAACCATTAAAACTTGACGACGACTTATGCGCTTTAACTAACTTAATTAGATTTGAAAAACTTAAGGATATAGAACCTATAGCCATAGAACCTATAGTGTATAATCCTAGTGAGTCTTTATTAATGCTTAAGCGATTGAAAAGATTTGCTAAAATAGATATCTGTTATATACCTATAGAAAAGTTAGATATGGATATAGAAAATATTCAAGAAAACATAGAGCTTATAGACAAAATGAAAAGATACAAAAAGTACGCCAGTAAAGCTCCAGAAAAGATAGAAGAAATCAAAATAGGATTTAAAGCCATGTCACCTTTAAATATGTTAAAAAAATATAAAGAACTGGACGACTTTATTCACAAAAAAGACAGAGAACTTATAGGTATGAAAAAAGAGCTTAAAGAAAATGAAAAAGAGTTATCAAAATATAGTTGTCCAACTTGTGGACAAATAATGGGAGGATTATAGTGAGTATTGAAAAAAGAGCTGAAGAGATAAGTGATAAGATATCGGAGTTAAACCCTAAAATAGCAGTAACTAATGCTGATATAGATAGATATGATAAAGAAAAGAAAGATATAGTAAAGCAATTGTTAGATTCAGACATTGAGGTCACACCAGACAACGTAGATGAACTAATAGAAAAACATGAGAGTATTATTACAGCTGACTTAGATAGAGCTGATAAGGAGGTTTCTGATGCAAAAAGCAAGATTGAATCAGTTAAAGACCAAATTAGCGCAATTGAAAGCGATTAAAGACCACATGATAGACCACAGAGAAGCTAACATTAGTAGATCTGAAAAAACGCTAGACTTGGTAAATGTCAAGCTTGAAGAAAATACTGAAGTGTGTGATATACTTTTAGAAGTAAAAGCAGCTAAGAATGCAGAAATAAAAATGCTTGAAGGCATAGTTAACGAAGGTCTTCAGTACGCTTATCCTGATAGAGCTATTAAATTTGAGATTAAATTTGTTCCTAGAAGAAATAAAATAGAGATGGATTTCACTCTTAATGATAAGATAATAAAATCTCCTTTCAAAGGCGAAGGCGGAGGGATATTTACAACAATCTCTTTGTTGCTTTATCTTTCAAAATGCTTCATAGAGAAGAAAAAAATCATAATGTTAGACGAGTCTATGAAAATGGTAGACTTAGAAGCTTCAACTAGACTTTTATACTTTCTTAAAAGCTTCGCTATCAAATATGACTGTAAAATATTGGTTATATCTCACAAAAACTTCGACATAACGAATACGGCTATAACTGATAAGATCTCTATAGGAGGTTTAATCGAATGAAGATAAAAATGACAAACGGAATGAAGATACTTATAATAGGAGATATACACTTTAGAATAATAACTCCTGTATCTAGATTAGAAGTAGACATGTCTAATGTTTTTATAGACAAATTTAACGAGATAAAGAGAATAGCCAGTAGATATAAAGTAGACTTAATCGTTTGTACTGGAGATGTATTTCATAAAGCTAGATCTTCTAAAGAAACTGAAAGATTAGCCGAAAAGTGCTTTAGAATATTAAAAGATTATGATATAGTTTCAATTGTAGGAAATCATGATATGATAGCTAACACTATGACTGATATACATTTAACATCTATAAGTCTTTTAGAAGATTTAAAGTCAATGAGTCATTTTAGAGTATTACCAGACGGAATAGCTTTCCAAGACTCTAGTCTTCATATAAAAGCTAATCACTATGGGAACAATGATTTTGTAGTTGATAAAGAACTTAAAAAGATATACGAAAATAACATAGTAGTAACGCATTCAATGATAACTCAAGGATACATGCCTTATAAGACTACTGATACTGAAGACGTAGAGACTGATTTCGATTTACTTATAAGTGGGCATAACCATAGAACTGTATATCATAAAGATGATAGTAAAGTAATATACAATCCTGGAGCGCTTATAAGACTAACATCTGAGGATAAAGACATGATTCGTCAAGTAGAGGTAGGGATATGGGACGTGGAGTCTAAACAATTGACTAGAGTGCCTATACTTTGTATGAATAGCCATAAAGATTCATTTAATATGGAACTTATAGCTGAAAGAAGAAAGGTTATGGCTAACAGAGATTTATCTGAAGAAGCTAGCAACTATTTATCATTAGAGGGAATGTTCAAACCAGTAGATGAAGTTTTAGAAATGGTTTATATGAAAAGAGATACTAAAGACAACATAAAAAATATAGTAAATAATTACATAGGAGGAGATTCATAGAATGTCAAGGAAATATGAGAGCGAGGTAGATGAGATACTACAACCTTTTGATGATGTGCTTAGTAGAGGTGATTTAGCTAAGATATATAACGTGTCTTATCAAAATGTGCCTAAGATAGTTGAAGAGAAAAAAATACCTATGATGGGTAAAGACGGCAAAGGTAAATGGAAACACATGCAGATTCACAAGAACGTTTTAAAGCGTTTTTTAATAGACGAATACAATAAATAAAAAAAACTTAGGAGGAACATAATAATGACAGAAAAAAACAAAGAGGTAGCAGTAAAAGAAAATAAAGCAGTAGGAGCAGTAAATCCAATAGAGGCTTTTAAAGAAGCTAACCCTGGAATGGAATTCGATGAAGTAAACTTAGGAGTACCTTTAAAAATAAATTCTAAAGGTCAATTCTGCGCAAAGCAAGATGAGACTGTTGTGTTTAATGAATTTAAGGAAATAATAGTATTGTCAGGAAAACCACAGTTTGTACTATGGGGTAAGGATGACACTCCAGATGAAGGAGAACTTTTAATAGACGCAGAAAATCTGATAGACGCTAGAGACGCTTTTGCTGCTAGATGCGCTGATGCTAAGATGGGAGAAGTTTTTAAAGCCACTTATAAAGAAGATGATATATCTCATAGATATACAATTCAATTTATGGCTGAAGATGGAAACTGCTATGAGCTTAACATGAGTAATACATCAAGAAAAGCTTATAAAAAATACGCGACACAATTGTTTAATGGATTCTTAGGAGCACCAAGACAGACGGGGGTAGCTGTGTGCGTAACTAAAATGACAACAGAAGCTAAAAGCTGGGAAAAAGTGAACTGGAATCAATGTAAATTCGAATTCGTAAGAAAAATAGAAGCTTAGAAAAACAAATAAAACTTAGGAGGAAACAAAAATGATAGATGTTAAGGAATTACACAGAGAGATAGATGAGATATCAGAATCAAAGGTAACTCTTAGTAGTGAGATTCATGATCAACAAGAGATATTAAGAAAAAATAAAGAAGCTGTAACTGATGTAGAAATGGACATGCAAATGAAGTTCTCTACAGGAGAAGTAGTTGCTAAGAACGCTGAAGCTAGAAAAGCTCATATTTACAAAGCTTCAAAACCTTTACTAGAAACTAGCAACTTAATAGTCGCTAAGGTCTCTAAACTTAAACAGGATCTTGCAAATAAGCAAGAAAGAATGGATGCTATAAAATACAAAATCAGAATATTCGACACAGAGACAAATTTAAGAGTATCTGAAAACTATATGGCGATAGCTAAGATAAAAAATCAAAACCTACAGTTAATCACAGGAGCTAAAATTATAAATGGTACTCTTGGAGATACTCTTGTCGACTAACAACAGTAAACATGGAAATGAGTTTGAGCTAACCCTTGCTAAGTCTTGGGTAGCTTCAAACTTAAACATGACAAGACTGAAGTTGACAGATACTGGAGAAGAAAGACCTGCTGATGAGATATTAAACTTTGAAAACCATAGAGTTTTAAACGAAGTTAAGAGTACTAAAAAAGATTTCGTTCATATTAATCTTTTCAAAGGACATCAACTTAAATCTGTATTTAGATTCCATAATAAGTTTAAAGATAGTGTAGGTATAGTGACTGTAGAAGCACACAGCAAGAGTGAAGTTTATATAATGAGTATAATAAAAATGATGAAAATGTTTAGTAAGACTAATAAAGTTGATATGAAAGCTTTTAAGGAGAATTGTGATTTTATAGCTTATAAGAAAGGCGACATCTACAACTTATCTGCTTTTAATAACAATTGTTTAGATAGTATGAAGGGAGAAAAATTGCGTTGATAATTTATATTAAAAGACAAATCGTAATAAAAAACTACCCAAAAGAACTAATAAAAGACTTAACTAAAATGGACGACATGAGGATAATGAATCCTAAATATCTCTATAAAAAGAGAAAAGGGCAAAGAATGTTTGGAACGCCAAAGTATCTATATCTATTTGAAGTAGACGTTAACGGGTTGCTTATATTAGGCGTAGGGCTTTTAAATAAAATGATGAGACACTTTAATCAAATGTCTTATTACATAGAAAATATACAAGATTTAAGAACAGAGGGCGTTTCTAGAGACTTCAACTGGAACTCAGAGATAGTTCTGAGAGACTATCAGCTGGCAGCTGTAGATAAATTTAAAGAACAGCTCGGAGGTCTCTACATCATGCCAGCAGGCTCTGGTAAAACGATAACAGGTATAGCTACAATAGACGTTATGAAAACTAGAGCTTTATGGTTAACTCACACTACAGACTTAATGAGACAATCAGCTAAAAATATTGAAATGTGTTTAGGATTTAAACCTGGAATAATCGGTGGAGGTACTGAAAATATTCATAGTCGCGTTAATGTAGCAACTTTACAGACCCTAGCTAATAGACCCAAGGTAGTAGAAGAATTAGCCAAAGATACAGGATTAGTTATAGTCGATGAGGCTCATAGAATACCTACGAAGTATTTTTACAATGTCTTAAAGCAATTTTATCCTGAGCATATTTTAGGATTGACAGCTACTCCTGACAGAGCTGACGGCTTTGGAGAGTATATGAGAGCTTATATTGGACCTATTATATATGAAATAGATAGAGAAAAGATGTATGCTGAACAAAGATTAATCATACCTGAACTGATTCCAGTTTACACTGAATTTGACGAGTCTGCCGCTATGTTTGGCGGTAACGCTATAGACATGGGTGGAGATGGTATGGATTATCATAAGCTTTTAACTCTTCTAAAAGAAGATGGAGCTAGAAAAGAGCTCATAGCAAAAACAATTGTTGATGAGTCTATAAAGAAAAAAAGGAAAGCTTTAGTCTTAAGCGAATGGGTAGAGTATGCAGAAGAGATAATATTTGAGATATTCAGAATAGTAGCGTGCGACTTAAATGTTAATATTCAATTTATATTCGGAGGTACACCTAGAAAAGAACGTGAATCTATACTTAATGACTATTTAGACGGTAAGATAGATGTTTTATTCGCTACTAAATTAGCTAGAGAAGGTCTAGATTTACCGAATATAGAGGACTTATATCTAACAACTCCTAAAAAGGGAGACACTACATTCGCATCCAGAGATGGCGTTGCATTAGAGCAGGAAGTAGGAAGATGTCAAAGAAAAGATCCAGGTAACATTAATAAGATCGCTAGAATATTTGATTTTGTAGATGAGTTAAACGGGATCTTTAACAGACAATGGGCAAGTAGAAAGAAAACATACAAAAGATTAGGAATTAAGGTTCCAACAAAAGCTAAGTCTAAGAAAAGTAAAATGCAACAATTGTTTAGTGAAATGTACGATTTTGGAGATGACTAATAATGAAATTTAAAGAAGAGGAGTGTTTTTAAATGGCAGATGCTAAATATGAAAAAATAACAAATGACAGATCTGGAGATAACCCTATAACTTTAGGTAGCATGATGTTGATAGAAGGTCATTGGTACAAGTGTGATTGCATAAATGAAGCTGAGGATTTTGGAGACGGTAAGAAAAGATATGACCATCTTTTACACCCGTTGCCTATACTAGACAGTATAGAGAAGCTAGAAAGCGAGTCTTTACTTAAAGCAGCTAGAACTATAATAGAATTAAAGCTTAAAGGTAAAGAATAATGAAAGTAATTATATTTGAAGGGATAGATTGCACTGGTAAGTCAACTGCATCTAAAGAGCTTGTAAAAAAGCTCTTGGATGCTAATCCTAGAGTTAAAGTAATGTATTATCATATGACTGGAGAAGATCCTCAGAGTGTGTACGCTATGCAGCACTTCTTTGGAAGAATGCATAAGTTTAAAGTTGACTACTTAATCTTCGATAGATCTATGATAGGCGAAATGTTTTATGGACCTAAGTATAGAGGAGCTTCTTCTATAACTTTAGGTGAGACATACAGAATTTTAAAAGAATTTGATCATGAAATACATTTCAAAAAGATACCAGATGATAAGTGGATAGCTCACAAAGAAGAGTACTTTAAAAGAGAAGAAGCCACGTTTACAGAGTATGAAGAAATAAGAAAGGATTACTTGGAATTTTACAAAGTAGTTAGAAGTGTCAAAAAGACAGGTCTAAATGTAATCTTTTCTGAGTTTAAGTAGGTGAATGAATGCATACATACAATGATGTATTAAATAAAACGTTAATAAATGGAAATGAAGTAGGAAATACAAGAGAGTTATTAAACACTTCTTTTGTTATAGACCCAAAAAAATTGTTTACGTCTAAGAAAAGATTAATGTCTCCATATTATTTAGTCGGAGAATTGCTATATAATCTTAGACAAATAAACGATTTAGAACCAATTAGAGCTTATTCTAAATTTTGGGATAAGATATCAGATGATGGAAAGACTATAAGATCAGCTTACTTTTGGCAGATTCATAAAGGTCACGGTTTCAACCAATATTCTCAGTGCTTAGATAAGCTTAAAAAGAATAGAGATACTAGACAAGCTATAATGCATTTGCATCACGCTCACACTGAGCAGACAAAAGATGAAATTTGTACTTTAAGCATTCAATTTCTAATAAGAGATGATAAGCTTAATATGATAGTAAACATGAGAAGCAATGATATTGTTTTAGGTTTACCATATGACGCATCTTTATTTAGCCTTTTACATCAGATGTTAGCCCTGGAGCTAAACATAGAGACAGGTAAGTATTATCATAACGCTGGAAGCACTCATATATACAATGATAAGATTAAACAGATAGGTGAGATTAATGATAACACTAAGTACAATTTCGTTATAACTAAAGAGTTTATAGATGAGCTTCCTATATTATTGGATATAGAAGAGATATGTAGAAGAGGCAAGGGGCAAAATGCTCATGTCTATATACCGCTTTTAAAGGATGACTTGTCAATTGCTATGGCTCATGTAGCTTTAGACTTCTTCTTAACTGGAGAACGTTTATACATTGAACCTGGCGACTTTATAAGAATGAATGATAAAATAGGGGTATTTCAATTAATGATAGATTACAAGGAGGAAAAGAAAAATGGGTAAAGACGTAAGAATAGATATAAGCAATTGTAAGGTAGAGAAAAAAGAGTACTCTAGCGGTAACGCTTACCTAAGAAAAGAAGACACGCCAACAGGAAAATCAATTGATATAGACGACTTGCTTAGACAAATATTTTTTAAAAAATTAAGTGTAGACGAAGCTAAGCTTTATAACATAAAAATAGAAATAGAGGAAGTAGACTCTGGAATGACCATAGAAGGAGTTGATTTGTCAGATGAAGATAGTAGTGAAACTACTTAGAGAAGGGGCTAAGTTTCCTGAATATAAGAAAAGTTTAGATGTAGGAGCAGATGTGTACCAACCTTGTAATACTTGGATACACCCTGGTATGAATAAGATTCCATTAGGGATTGGGGTTCATATACCTCAAGGATTTGAAGGAAACATATATCCTAGAAGTAGTACAAACGATGAGCTTGGCTTACTTGTACAGCATCCACCGATAGACTCAGGTTACACAGGAGAAATTCACGTTATGATTTATAATCCTGGAGATAGAATGAAAATAAAAAAAGGAACTAGATTAGTTCAATTGTTAATTAGACCTGTAGTAAGAGCTGCTTGGTGTGATGACTTAGGAGAAGTAAGAGGAAATAGAGGGTTTGGGAGTTCTGGAAAATAACTTATAAAAAATAAAAAAAACTGTTTACTTTTATGGTACTTTATGATATAATATATACATATTAAATAAACTAGTAGAAGAGCTCCTTTCGGAGCCCTTCTAAACTAAGGAATTATACTGAGAAAAAGCTAACAATACAATTATATCATAAAAGTTCACAAAAGTAAATACTAAGGGGGAAATAAAGTGAAAAAAGCACTTAGTAATTTAGTAGTATGGTTCGGTTCTGGCGGTTTAATACTTGGAATAGTTATGTTTTTACTATTCTTTGGAAAAAAATTATTGGAGGTTAAATAATGTCTAGACCTAACACTATAGAAGAGGCTAACACAATACTTAATTTAAACAACCATAGAAAAGATGTAGCAATTAAAATTCATGAGTGTAAAGGCGATGAAGAAAAGCTAATCGATTTAGCTCAAAAGACTTATGATCAGGCGATGATATCAAGTAAGAGTTACTATTGATGATAAAATATACAACTTTATACAGAACGTTCACCAGTAGGTGAACTGTATGCCCAGGGTGGTGGAAAGTATACGCGCCGGCACGTAATGTCGGAGTTTATGGACGCATAAACAACTGAAGGTTCAAACCCTTCCCCTGGCACCATTATAACGAGATAGCTTAGTCAGGTAAAGCACTAGACCTTTAATCTAGATAGTATCAAGTAATAGGCTTGTAGCTCAACTGGTAAGAGCAGCTTAGTCGACGAAGGTTGCGGGTTCAAATCCTCCCAAGCCGCAGATTTACAAGATACTGAGTATGAGATAGCTACTTATACTACGCAGGTTCGAATCCTGCTCTCGTTTCCTTATGAACTATTAGCTCAGCTCGGTAGAGCGCTAGCCTTAGGCGGTAGAAGTCGTTGGTTCGAATCCAATATAGTTCAAATAAAACGTTTCATATTAATTAGTAATCTTAAAAGAAAAGAGGTGATTTATATTAAGTAAAAAGCTAACGATTGTCAATTATAATCTGTTCGGTGTTTAGTGTTATTCTCAATTACTCGTTTGCGATATACGCGTATTTTAAAATTATTAAATTAATATTGTCAAAAATGTCGCTTTGTTTATTATAATATTTTAAAAGGAGAGGACTCATAGCCTCTCCTTTTTACTGTTATTTATTATTACTCGCTATTACTTTTTCTAACAACTTTTCTGTTCTATTGACGCTACCCGATATATTTTCTAATCTCACATTGGTTATCTCCCGTTCTTTCTGTATGTATTCTAGTACTGTATCCTTTAGATCGGTCATAGATTTATCCAATTCGTCTTGTTTTATATAGGTCATTTTAATATTTTGAATTTCTACTGCATTTTTCTTGGCTAATTCTGAGTTTTCATTTGTCATTCTTTTCATATCACTATACTTTACAACACCGCTAAACACAGCAGCGCAAAAAGCCATACATATAAGAGCAAGTTGAACTTTACTCTTTATACTTTCAATATTTTCTGGCATTCTTAAAACTACCTCCTAGTAGGGCAGTAGTGACCGCCCCATTATTGTTATTCTTCTGCCATTATAAAAGTCACGCTCTCGACTTCTACAATAGGCATTAATTTAGATAAATATTTTTGTTCAGGCTTAACAATAACCAATTTGTTGTCTATGGTTTTTCTTGGTATATCCCAAGCTGTAGTATATCCACTTTCTGTATTTAGTATTCCAGTTTTTTTGTTATTTCCACATAAAACAAAATTTGTTAAATCTGTTTCTAACTCAATATCGTTTACATGTCTTAGTTTTTTGTTATATGCTCTTGAGTTATTTCCTCTTAGCATATTCTCAAAAATTTGATTATTTGCTTCATTCGCTTCTTCAATTGTGTCATATACTATGTACAAATTAGCACCCCCAATTTGTAGATATCCAAGTTTCGATATCTGATTGTTCTTGAGCTGTGATATGTCTGTCGTAAACCAATATACCATAGATCTTTACATTTGAAGGTCTACTAGTTGAACTCCCTGCGCCTAAAGCTGATGGACTAGTTCCTGCTGATTGAGCAGCATCTGAAGGTTCACTATTTTTTAACGTTTTATTCCAATAAACCTCTTGAATATCATCAATAGCGCTATTGATTAATTTAATACAAGTTTTTCCAGTTGTGTGGCCACCTGTTGCAAGTATATTACCACCTACATAGAACGAGTCCCCACTGCTTCTTCTCCAATACAAACATCTTCCTTCATTCGCAGTACTTCCACCTAGATTAAAGTGAACATCATCCGTAGTAGTATTCAAATCTTCAATGGCAAAGAATACAGTTAATTCACTGAACGATCCACGAGTATTTGTACCACGAAGAACATCATCTACACCATCGAATTCCATATTTTTCCCTACAGCGTCGTATAGTGGTTGTAGAGTAGCCACTGCTTGAGAATGATCATCTCCGTAAACAGATTTGTCGGTTATTTGAGATACATTAGAGCCATTTAAAGTTATTGTTGAAACATCTGATGGATCAATAAACAAACTGCAGTCTGCTACATCGATAGGGGAGAAACCTCCGCCGCCAGTTTTATCATAAATAAGTACATCTCCAAGGTATGCTTTTTTTATCTCGGTATCTCCAAGGTAAATTTTATTTATATCTAAATCTCCTAATTTTACAGACATAAGCTACACCGCATCCGTTATGAAATATATAGTAGTCGCTGGTCTTCCAGCTCCAAGAGCATCATATTGAGCTTGAGTTTTAGCTAGCTCATTAACTACAGTTTGATCGTCGCTTATTGTAGATTTTGATATCTTGGTTTTTTCAGCTTCTGTCGCGAATCTTTTATCGTTTGAATCCGCTATGTTGGCTGTAGTTGTTGTGTCTTGATTAGCAACGTTTCCTAATCCTACATCTGATTTATTAACAGCATGAGGGTTACCTGTTACAGTTTCTCTATGACTAGTATTACTTGCTACACTATTTTTTTCAGTATCAGAGTAGTTGTTGTCTGACAACTCTTTTCCTGTAACTTTATCGACTTTGTCACTTAAAGCGTCAGAGGTAGCGATAGAGACAGGTTTATCTTCATCACTTGTATTGTCTACATTACCTAACCCAACCAAGTTTTTATCGGCATTAACAAACTCAAAATCATGATTTGTACCGCTTTTTTTTCTTATAATTTGACTTACTGTCCCACCTTTTGTGTTTTTTACAGCATTTTCATAGTCTGCTGCTGTGTTGCTGACATCATCCACTATGTCATAATTGTTAGGATCAAAACCCATTTTTTCACTTCCTTTCTATACTTGTAATGAAATTATTTTATTTCCTTCAATAGAGATTATTTTATTTCCTTCAACTGATATGATTATTCTTTTTGTTGTTTTATCTACGCAAGGAGTGACGGCCGAAAGCACGTTTTTGGCGATTACATTACTAATTGCGCCTTTTGCCGTTACATCGCTCACTACACTAGTACACATCTATCAAATCTTCCTCGACTGTAAAAGTAGGGTAACTGCATCTTCTGCTATCTGGTATTATCGTGTATGAATCGCCACCTTTATAATGTTTAACACTCCAATAATATTTACCAGAAGTTAAATTTTGTGTTTCAGAAGTTGGTATATATATAGAAATCTCATTTTCGGAAGTTACAGATATATCTTTTGTTAATAAAGCTGATCCATCTGGATCAGATACGCTAGCCTTCACCATAAATTTAGCTGTGTCGCCTATCTCAGCCTTGATAGCTCCGTTAGTTCTTATTGTTAGCTCTACCGGATCTCCTTTTTGAAGACACAAATTATTAGTATTACTATTAAACACTTGAGCCATATAATTACCTCCTTTCTATTTTTTTATTTCTTCTAAATCCAAATCACTTTTCCAGTCTACATTTATACTAAAATCAGAGTCATTGAAAATGATTTTGTAAAAATGTGGGATCACACTACCGAAATTAAAAAATCCGTTTGCATCAGTTGTATAAGTGTATCTATCGTTGTTGTAAAAGTCCTCTAATGCGTCAGCATAAAGACCTCCACCAACTAAATAACCTTCTTGAGTGCAATGTATTTGGTCTCCGGATTGTTTTTCACAGTCTCCAGTTTGAACGCAAATTGTCATTGGATCAAAATTGTCGGTGAATGAATTAAGAGTAGAATTTATATTATCTAAATAACTATAAAAATTTGAAACTTCACCTAAAATAGCTGGTGTGGTTAATTTATCAAAGTATGTTTCTTTGCTCAACTCAGATAAAATATAGTTGAATTTATCAATGTAGTCTTTGCTTGCCATTGTGTCGTCAGATTCCCCCTGATGCCAAGCAAAGCAAGATATTTTATTCGTAGAAATATAACCGATGGCATCGCTCACATCAGCTACCAAATCTGTTAAATTAGTTCCTGTAATCCATTCATCTATACCATCCCCTGGAAAAGCTAGAGTGATCACTCTAATTTCTTTGGTTGGATTTCTTTCCGCCATGACTAAACCAAGATATGTTCCAAACCCATTGTTTGGCAGGGAATCCCCAAACACTCCATTGCCCTTCCAGAACTTACAATTACTTTGCGCTGGCATGGCTTGAAGGTCTCCAAAACCGTGCATATTAGATTGACCAGAACAAACTATGAGTATTTCCTCTGATTCTTCGAGATCATACATTACATTTCTTCTTATATTTATATCTTCACCGACTAACCCGACACCATTTTCTGTGTACGTTCCAAAAACTTTCCTCTTTACATTCTCAGTAGGAGCCAAATCAACATTAGTTTTTTCACCACTTATTACATCTATATTTTCTATAGCTTGATATTTTCTATTATTGGTCAAAACTTCGACTTTAACCCCAGTTGTTGCAGGAGCGTCAAAACTAAAGCTTCCGTCTTTTTTGGTTAATCCACCAAATTTCATTACCATTTATTTATCATCTCCCTTATATTTCTATCCAAACTTCAGCGCCTTCCACAGGCTCTCCGCCTTCTGTTACTATACCTTCAACAAAACCAGCCTCTACTCTAGTTGGTAAGTATATCTTAAATGGTACTCCGCCAGGTACCTCTGGGTTATAGTGGCCTTTAAACTCTAATGGAACTATTCCCTCTGTAGCGTCTGAAGATGTCAGATTTAAACCATTATTATTGAAACTATTAAACAATTGTATTATAACTGGGTCACATTTTCCAGCTATAGTTCCTATAAAAGTTATATTCCCTCTGTAATCTGTGTCGCATATATAATGTCTAGCTTGAAACTCTTCGTAGAAGTCAGAAGTCGTTATGTCAACTGCTCCTAGAGCGTTTTTAAATACCTCAGTATTCATTTCCAACATATTACCTGTCATCATAACATCCCAGAAAAGTATTCTTTTGGCGTCTTTATTAGCTCCTTGCAAACCGTCTATAGGTATGTCTCTATAGGTAGGTGTAAATGCTACTGAACCTCCACCTTGGGTTGCACCTATTATCTTACTCCTAGCTGTGGCTGGAGTATCTACCCCGACTTCATAGTCTAGTAAGAATATCCCAGAGTCTAGCTGAAAATTCTCAGCTGTCGTTGGCGTGTATCCAGTTAATATTTCTTTTTCGCAACAATTGCTCATCTTTTACCTCCCTCTATTACAAGTCTTGTAGTTCTTGAAATCTTTCATCAGTTATCAGCAATATATGAAATGATCCCCATGCAGACATGTCATTAGCGCTGACGTTTGTAGCCTTAATCGCGAGGTCTGTCTTTGCCGGAATAATATCCGGAAAAGGTCTCAAATCTAAATAATTATTAGCGCCGCTTGTCATTACTCCGAAATCTTTTTTCTCTACAAAATTTCGGCCGACCCGCCTACTCTCATAAGCGAAATCGCATTCATTAGTGCTTGTACTTTTAACTACGCCAGCTTCACCTCTCCATAAGAAGCCCCAATAGCCGCTTGGGATGGTGAAGGTCAGCTGTTTGGTTTGATTGGAGCCCACCGAAACAGCGGCTAATATTTTTGTTTGGTCGGACGGTATACCGTTTATTACTGTGGTATCATAATAAGCGTACACGGTGCCTATATTAGTTGTCCCCATTACGTCTACATTTTCCATCCTAAAGCAGCGAACTACTGGGTCACCTGACGGCGGAACTAAAGCTGTTTGAACCTCTCCTGCTATATTTTGTTCGAATACCTCTAAATTCCAGTTGTCCTCGCTGTCTAGAGTTAATACACTAAATTTCCATCGCTGCGTATCTTCGAGAGCGGAACTTGACACATATAAAGTCTCTCCTAAATCATTTCCCCAAGCATAAACTCCGCCTAGTGGCCATAGGTATTCAGGGACTGTCGCTGTGTCTACGTCTGGATTAGACCCGAATTTATCTATGATGCTCATGCCATCTTCCATACCCATAGCCACTCTAACCTCAAATGGAATCGAGTACTTTAACGTTGTGTTAGCTATGTTTATATAGCTATTATCTTCCTTAAGTGTTCTTCCTGATTTCTTGCCCATCCTCTCTATACTATCTATAGAAAACGACGCCATAGAAATAACCAGCATTAGCGTAAATGCTATTATTTTTTTCATTTTTAAACCTCCTATAAATACATTAGTGTGTTTACTATTCCTTCTATTAAAAGATATCTGTAACCTTTGTCTTTTAATAACTTAAGCTCAGTTGAGTTAGACATAAAACCTAATTCAACAAGTACCGCAGGCATTAGTGTTTTGTTTAGTACAGTTAGTTTTCTAGTAGGCTTAATCCCTCTGTTTTTTCTATACGTAGAGCTTTTAATGCAGTGAATCATTTTCTTTGCGATTTCTTCTCCTTTAGAGCTTCCATCGCAATGCCATACCTCAGTTCCACTAGCACTGCTGCTGTGTTTGTTGCAATGAATACTTATAAACAAATCAGCTAGTTCTCCATTAGCTTCGTATGACCTTTTGTCAAGTTCTATAAATTTATCAGAAGTTCTTGACATAACTACTTCATGACCTTCTTCTCTTAAAGCATCATGTAACTCTAATCCGAATGTTAAGTTAAGGTCTTTTTCCATAGTTCCTTCGACAGCAGCTCCACTATCTTTACCTCCGTGGCCTACGTCTAAATACAGTCTCATGTCTACTCACGAGCCTTTTTGATAAAATATTTAGCTAGTTGGTCAAACGTTAATTCTGATATTATTCCATTATGCTCACAGTAAATAGTTCCATCTTTTTCCATGTGGATAAGTAAACCGTCAGAATGTCTTTCGATTATAAGTTTATCCATAGATCTTAGTTCTGTTATAAAAGCTTTCTCTACCTTCTTTGCTTTAGTACTCGTACAGCTACATAGAATAGTTAAAGATAAAGCCAATATTAACAATTGCTTTTTCATAAGTCTAATACCTCCTCTTCATATTTTTTTATAGAAACTAAGTTTTTTCTTAGTAACTTACAATATTCATTTGATGAATGATCCTCTACCCACTCTAAAGGGTTTCTGTTCTTTAAAAGAGTAGTTATTCTATCTAATCTTCTTGCAAAGTATCCTCTGTTAAGGCTCAGTTCACCTTTACAGTTGAAGTATATATTATTATAATGTCTCCATCCTAGTATACTAAGCGGAACCTCAGTCACTAGATCTAAATTGTTTAATATCGCTACACAATTTTTCTTTCTAGTATTCTTTATAAATTTTCTATCTCCTATTCTAGGACACCCTATAGGAGGACATATTCTAACGTCGTAACCTCTTTCCTCTAAGATTACTTTCGTTATTAAGCCTAAAGCTGCGCCTAAGCTGTGTCCACCTATTAATATTATATCATGTTTTCGTAATATTGTTAATATAAATTTTAATAATTTTTGTGAAGCGTCATAAAAACCTTTATGAACTTTTCCATACGGCGTTTTTTTCTTTATAGCTTTAGCGTCTGTTAACCAATTTTTTATGTTGCTTGTCCCTCTGAATATAAGATAAGTTAACCCGTTTCTTTTAACTATAAAGCACATTAGGCCAGAGTCAGGGTCGTCGAATATAATAGGTTTTTCATATCCATACTTAGACAGTTCAAGTTTCAGCTTATCTTTATTTAGTGTGTGTTTTTTTCCGCCTATTATAAACTCTGATCCCTTGTAAGCTAATCTACTTAATTCGGCTAACTCTAATATTTTACTCATTATATAATACCTCCCTGAGCGTCATCTGCTGACATATCTATGTACTCTTTTCTACTCTTCAAGTCGTCACCGAAATTTATAGATACTTGAAACCCGCCGCCGCTATAGTACTCAGTCGCAGTGTCTATTACCTTGTTAAACGGTAAGTTTAAAGGATCAAAAACAATTGTTACTTCGTCTCCTAAATCGTAATCTTTCTCATATGTGTAACTTGTCTCGTCTAATATAGTACAATCGAAGCTCTCTATAGGTTCCACAGATGCTAGCTTATTATTACCTCTAGCTATTAGGCCGGATGTAGTGCTGAGGTCCCTGGCATCTACAAAAGTCTCGTATCTATCTAAGCCAGAGCCTGCGCCCGCGTTCTCTATAACACGAGCAGCTCCTTCGCCTTGTCCAGCTATTATAGCAAAATTAGCGCTATTTATTTTACTTTTTACATATCTTTGAGACTTTAGATTATCGAATTCTGTTGAGAAGGTTACTGGATTACTTGATCCTCCGCCTTTAGTTAAGTTGCTGCCCTCATATACATCTAACAAATATTGCTTATTAGGTAAGTCTAAAGTAACTTTAACGCCTACGCCACTTTCTCTTGCTATTCTTGATACTTCCTCGTTTAGAGGTTTGTATCTAGTATTAGAATCTATTTGAGTTCCTCTAGAAAGATTAGGGGCTATTTCTAATTTAGGTATCACTCTGTCTAAATCTATTGGATTAACACAATTGTAATCGACTATGTCTTTTATAACTTTTTCGCTGTACTCGTTAGTAAAAGATTGATGTGATTGGCCTGTTGTTGGAATAGCTATTCTTTGCTTAAGCAATCCTTTTAGCTCCCATCCAGACACTTCTATTATATCTTTGTCTCCGCTTTGAGAGTATACTACATGCTTTATTATACCAACTTTTTCGTTACTTAGCGCTATTAGATTATCTTCTTCTAAATACTCAGAATACAAAGTATTTCTTCCAGTTACTAATGTAAAGCTTCCAGTCTTGAAAAAAGATCTTTGAAATGTTAATTTCTCATAGTTGTCTATAGCGGCTAATAGATTCACGTTTTTGTCGTATATTCTTAATTCTACGTTTTTAGTACTCATATGCTCACCTACAATACATTAATTTTTACGTTACAGCCGTAGTCCTCGACGTTGTCACCGGCTACTTTAACTATTTTTATCGTTGTATCAACCTGTGGTATCACAACTGCTTTAGATACATTGTCGCCGGCAAAGCTAGCTGTTGAGTACCATACATTCCCAAAAGTACCTTCTTCGGTTAGGTCTGATAAATTATAAACTCTATAAGTCAAGTAATGCACTGAGTCCGTTACAGGTTTATATTCTATTTCGCACAATATCTCGTACACATAACCAGCCTTTAAAATCACAGAATCACTTCCAGACACAACTACTTTGCCATTAGTGTTATCTTGAAACACGCCCGCGGTGAAGTTGAAAAAATCTCCGTCAGCTACGTTTTGCCCTATCTCGCTTTCTCGATATAAGGCAAGTTGTTTAGGAGCTATAACAGATTTTAAACCGTATTTATCTTTATATATGAAGTCTCCGTTGGTATCAACGTAAGGTCTTCCAGCATTCGTAGGCGTCGCTGGTTCAGAAGCTTGCCTAATGTTTATAAAGTTATTAACATCTAAAGAACTCGCTGCAAACAGCTCTGATAAATCACCGTTTATGTTAGCGTAGTCTAAGCCACCGCTAAGTAATTTAGACGCGGCTCTCTCATCTGTTATGTTTCCAGATACTATAGTCGTAGCTCCTGCCGGCACGGTTACTTCTGCCAACGATATTTCAAACACATTCCCTGCCTGCGTTAATAGTGGCGCTGTCGGGCTAGCTGCTGGTGTACCTGTTAGTTTAGTTACGATTATGCTTCTTGCTACGTCTCCAGTATCAAGTTTTAAAATTATTCTATCTATTCTAGGTAACGTCGGGTCTGCTGTATCTAGTGTTACAGTCATAGCAGAACTATATATCTCGTAAAAATATCCTTCTATCACAGCCTTACCTAAATTTATATCTAGTATTAAATTTGTTTCATCAGTTGTAACCTCTAGCTCTGTTCCTAACTCTAAAGAGTTATTAACAAGTACCCCCGAAGTTAGAAACGCTTTAAATCTTTCTGAGTAGTCTGAAGCGCTATAAAATCTGTCGCCTGCTATACTTTTAAAAAAATTGCTTCTTTGTGACATGTCATACCTCCTAATATCCAGCGAATCTTTCTCGCCATTTTATTGTCGCCTCAGCTGTTTCTACACCGGTGTCAGCAGTGTATTTAATTTCATTTGTTCCTACTTCTAATTGGAAAAATACTGTATCATCGGATATAAAGCCGAAACTATTAGTTATATTCCCGGCTCCGTCATCAAATAAGACTTTCTTATTTCCATATTCTGTAGTTACTATTAATTTTTCTTCTGCTAGTAATGTCCTCTCAACTTTCACAAATTCCTCAGTAGTCAAATTTGTGATTTTTGGATTTTGCGCTGGACCAGTAAACTCCAAAGTTACAGGAGTTGGCACATCTCCATCATTCTCTATGACAGCTAAGCTGTCGCCTTGAGTGGAAAATTCTATGGCGGGGCTGAATTCTACCGGAAATTCGAAGTTCTTTATCTCAGTTAACATACTCTCTGTCAGCTCTTCTCCTTCGTAGTAAGGTTGATGTGCCACTAGTCTTAATATCATTTGTTGAGTTACGTAACTTTTATCAGTAGTATATCTAGGTCTAGATTCTGCATAAACTTTTAGTCTACTGCTGAAGTTGTCGTTATTAAACAACAGCTCTGTCTCTACTTTAGGGTTAAACATCTTTTGTATGAATCTTTTCTTTAGCTCTAAGTCGTTGTGGCTACACGCCATAATCATTATATCTAAAGTTAAAAATCTTTTTTCGTCGCTGTTACTTAGTCTAGTGTCGCCGTCTTGTAGATACCCTTGCTGAGTCTGCGTTCTAGAGGTTAATCCGCTTATTCCTTCTGGATTTTGCAGAATATACGGGGGCTCTACTCCAAATTCTATAGATCCAAATTCATTCGTACAAACTATATGTTGCAATTAAACCACCCCCAGCATTTCATCTTGTATTTTATTCTTAGATTGTCTAGCTATCTCAGCGACGTCAGAACTGCTTGGGTTAACTATATTGAAATATTGATTGATTATGTTTGTTCCTTTAAAAGATCCAGCTCCTTCAGTTGGGCTTCCTTGTCTTTGAAAATATGTCGCTGGAGCTTGTCCTGATTGTTCAAAGTCTAAGCCGCTTCCTATAACAGCTCCAGCTGTTTCACCCAATTCTATGGCTTTTTTACTGACGTCTATTTCTGCTTTAATAACGTCTAACTCCTTCACTTGCCCTAGTATATCGTTAACCTCGTCTGTAATACTTTTTTTAGTAGAATTTAAGCCCTCTACAAATTTTTCACCAAAGCTTTGTCCAGCGTTTTGCCACTCTGGGTTAAACTCTTCTAACAACGATATTATATTTTTTTGATATCCCTCTTGAGCTAATAGCAAGGCTTCTTGCTCTATATTCTCAGCTTGTCTCAAATTGTCAAAATGTTCTCTTGTCTTTCTTATCTCAAATTCTCTCTGTTCATCTGTTAGATTTTCCATTTTATTAATTGAATCAGTAGCAGCTGACTCCTGAGAGTCAAATTTGCTTTCTAGAGCGTCTTCTATAGCTCTACCTAGCTTATCAGCATCAGATATGGCTATTCCAGTTAATTGCTCTAGGAACGGTTCTATTTCTTTAACAGTATCCTTTATGTTGTCGACGAATGATCTCCAAACGTCTCTATTTTGTCTTATAGCTTTATCTCTATTAGCGTTATTCGTCGCTTCCAGTTGTCTGTTCATCCAATTATATGCTGTTTGTATAGATTCCCTAGTAACATCCATTGTGGCGCTCATAGTATCTGATATCTTGTCAAATGTACTACCACCAGAATTTTCTATGTCTATAAATATTTTGCTTAAATCGTCAGACACTTCTTCGAAGGTCATAACAGCTATTTGAGAAAACTGATCTAAAGACTTTCTAGTTTTACCTTTTATTAACCCAAAAGATATAGTTTCAACTAATCCACCCATAGTGGTCTTGATTTTTTTCTCGAATTGACTTATAGTTTCTGTTATAGAGTCCGTTATCGTAGTACCGACGTTTTGCGTTATCTCTATCGTGGCGTCGCCTATTTGCTTATAAGCGTCTTCCCATACCTTTGCAGCGTAATCAGCACTGAACTTATGGTCTTTTCTAGTTATTCCTAAAATAGATCCGATGTTCTCGGCTATCTCGCCACCATTGTTTATTATACTAACAGCCATTCCAGCGTAGTCTCCAGATATAGCTTTTGTGGCTATATCAGCCGACATTGTCATAGTATCAAGACCTTTAGACCATTGACCACCCATGTTATCAGTAACTGTTGTTATAAGTTCTTCATACTTCTTCCATTTTAACTTAACGTCTGCTTGTATATCTGTTAAAACTTCTTTTATAGTTTTTTTACCGTCATCCATGCCTTCAGCCATTTTGTCAGAAGTATCTTTTCCAGTTTTGTACGCTAAATCTGTAGCGTCTTGTCCCCACTGCTCTACTTCGACTATCATCGCGTCTAATGAAGCATCCATTTTATCTATGTTAGCAACTATTCCAGCAGCGTAGCCAGAAACAGTCCACTTACCGTTTTCTTTCATTTTTTTAGAGTCAGAAGCTATTCCCATCTCATCTTGGAAAGACTCTAAAGTTCCATTAGCCAAATCTTTCGCTGCTTTAGTAGCTTTGTCTGTATTTTCTACTATACCAGTAACGTACCCAGCCACTGTCCACATACCCATTTGACTAAATACTCTAGAAGGAGAGTGTATATCTAGCTCACCTTTAAAAGCGTCTATTATAAATGTTCCTAGCTCTGTTACTACGTTCTTGACTTTAGTGAAGTTCTCTGTTACGCCATCTATAAATCCTGTTATAAGGTAAGTACCTATCTCCTTACCCCAATCATATAGTTCTTTCATACCGTCTACTACATCTAGTATAAATTGTTGTATAGTAGGGTCTAAAACATTCCACCATATAGAAGCTACTTCTTTTAGCATTAGGCCTACGTTTTCCCATATTTCCTTTATATCTTTGTAAGCTTCGCCAAAGTCTAAACTTATTAAATTAGTTAATAAGCTTACAGCGCTTAGTATAATTGGTGTCATTCTTTTAATTATTACGCCAAATGTGTCCCACAAAGCTCCCCATATAACTATTAAGTCGTCCTTAATCTCTTTCCATACTTTAGTTAGTTTAGGCTTCCAATATGTAATAGCGTCTTCTACCAATATTTTTATTTTTTCTTTTATAACTGTGAAAGCCGCATGCATTTCATTTATCCACTCTTGATTGTTTACAACCAATTCTCTAAACATTGCTAATATTACTTTACCCGTTTTAAGAACTGTTAGTGTTAAATTCTTGAACATTTTCTCTACTTTAGGAATATTATCTATGACACTATTAACGAATTTAGCGAAAGCCGACTCGAACGGTTGACCTACTGTTATAAGCAATTGTGTTGCGTAGTTTTTAAGTCTTGAAACAGAAGCTTTAAGATTACTGTTCATTTGCTCGAACGCTTTATCTGTAGATCCTACAGATTTTGTCATTTTATCAGTCTTTTCTCTAACCACATCTGCTTGAGATCCAGTTAAAGCTAATACGGCATTCGTCGCTTCTATTCTTCCAAACAATTGTATTAATTCTTGGTCGTTTCTCCCTACCGCTTCATATAGCATCTCTAAAAGATCTACTAAACCTTCTTGTCTAGCTGCTGTAAGCCCGCTGGTGTACCCTAACTTTTCAAGTGTGGCTTCCATAGCGTCTGTAGGTTTAACTAATGCAGCCATAACTCCTCTTAATTGAGTAGTAACTTCTGCAGCAGAACCTGTTACTCCTGTCAAAGTAGCCATAACTCCAAATAGTTCTTCTTGTGATACTTTTAAAGAAGCTGCTAGAGGTATTACTTTACCTATAGTGTTTGCTAGCTCTGGAAATGTCGTTTGACCTAATTTAACTGTTTGAAATATAAGATCTGAAGTCCTAGCCGCGGATTCTTCTGAAACATCTCCATAACCTTTCATTACAGCTGAAAGTATTTTAACAGAATCTATTACATTAGACTGACCAGCTTTAGCTGCTCTTGAAGCTACCTCTAATATTCCCATAGAATCTGATACGTCTCCAACCGCTGATACTACTTCATATAAACCGTCTGTTAAAAGATTTGTACTTAAATTAGCTTCTACACTTAGATCTTTTAATTGATCTCCAAATTGCTTTAGTTTTTCGTCAACGTCTCCATCAAGAAGAGTTCCTACTCTATCTAAGCCTTCCTCGAAATTAGACGCTAGAACAGTTGAAACAGCTACTACAGCCGCTCCCACAGCTGCGAATGAAGCTGCTGCCGTTGTCGCAAACGCGGTTACAGAAGAAGTCGCTTTAGTCATGTTAGTCACTAACTGAGCCGCACTTTTTCCTATGTTGTTTATTATCTTAGTCGCGTTATTTTGTATATTAATTACGCCGTATATGTCGAATATTTTATTTGATATCTTTCTCACCTCCTGCTGGTGGTAAAGTAGACATTATTATAAGATTTGTTCTATTAATGATGTCTTGCATCGGTTCTTTTTTCTCTTTAGGTTTACTTTTAACATTGTTACTTTTAGTTTTTTTAACGCTTTCTCCAGTGAGTAAAGTTTCCTTAAATTCAGTTAAACTCAAACGATCTTCCATTGTTGGAAGTAGAGTTATATAGAGTTCCCAAATCATATTATCGCTTTTATCATTGTTTATCTCGTTAATCAATTGCACACATTCTACTAAAGAGTCTAAAGAATCTACAATAGCTAAAGAACCATATTCTTTAGCTATCATATGTTTTATTTTTATCTTTCTTTCTCCTATTTGAATAATGCCATAAAACCCGCATCTGTTACTATAGACTTTATAGCTTCTCTATAGTCCTCCATGCTAGACTCTTCTACTTCTTCTACAGACTTTTCTGATAAATCAGCTATAAGCTTTCTTATCTCATCTTTTACTTTAGGTATTTTCTTCCATACTTCTTTGTAAGCTACCATCATATAGTCTTTAGCTGCCGCTATACTCACAGCTTCGTCTACTTTACCGTCTTTATCTGTGGCAGCTGAAACTTTTTCTTGCATAGCAAACATAGAGTCTGCTAGCTTTTCAGCGTCCATTCCCATTTTGTCAGTTATATCTAAAACATCAAAGAAATGTTTTCCTTTAAGTTCTCCTATTATCAACTTTTTATTTTCCATTAGCTTTTCTCCCTCGTTTAGAAATTTTTTAAAGGGCGAAAAATCGCCCTTTATTTATTAACTTATTGTTATATCTACTGCTGATGTTTCTTGTCCACCTACTACATCAAATAGCGCTGACGTTCCTACCTCTGCAGCTTTCGCGGCTCCAGCAGTATATCCAGTACCATACGGTAAGCAAAGAATATAAGCTCCAAGTTCATTAGTAGTTGTTACATAATCTTTTCCTGATATAGTAACAGTAACTGTTGCATCTGCCACAGCTCCTCCAGCGTTACTAACTATTCCTGTAACTGTTCCTTGAGATTTAGGCATATAAATCTTGAAAGGTGGAACTCCAGGGTCTAATGGATCATAGTGGGCTTTTAGTTCAGTAGCTACTACGGCTTCTGTAGCGTCCGCACTAGTGAAATTAAATCCATTCATGTTCAGTACTTTAAACAATTGTATTATTATAGGGTCATCTGATCCAGATATAGTTCCTATAAAAGTTACATTTTCTATAAAGTCCTCATCACATATATGATGCCTTGATGTTATTTCTTCGTAAAAAGCTGATGTAACGGTATTAACTGCAGCTAAAGCTACATCCGCCACTCCTTTAGAAACCTCTACGAAATTTGGAGAACCTACGGCATCCCAGAAAAGTATTCTTTTTCCTCCAGCCCATTCTCCCTGTAAACCATCCACTAATGCTTGTCTCATAGTAGGTGTTACTGCTATTGAGCTACCGCCTTGAGTTGCTCCTATAATCTTAGCTTGTGCCGTAGCGGGTGTGTCTGTTCCAACTATGTAATCTTTAAACCAAACTCCACTATCTAATTGGAAATTCTGTGCAGTTTTAGGCGTGTATCCTGTCAATATATCGCTTGCGCAACATTCGCTCATGTTATACCTCCTTACTAAAATATCTAACGCCGAACGTTAAAAGTTCTCTTCTTATTTTATCCTCTGGATCTTCTGGCTCTAGGTTTCCTTCTATGTCAAATACCATATTGAATCCACTAGCTCTACATAATTTTCTATCTAAAGCTTTTATTATAGCGTCTCTTATAATCATAAGATCTACTATGTTGTCTCCTTTGTTATCCCATATGTTTACTTCCATAGTGACATTTGATTTAACGCTTTCACCCATAAAGGCTGAAGATAGATGAAAAACAGCGTAAGGATAAATGTCTTTAGATTTAGCTTCTTTGTAATAAACAGGGCATGTTATCTCTGGATTACTGTTAAGCAATTCAATTATAACTTTTCCTGCTGATCTCTTATTAAAGAATCTACTCATTTAAACACCTATCTTTCTAATATGCCTAGTAACTATCTCGTCAGCGTTTTTTTTCATGTCGTCTACTGTAGGCCTTATATACGGTTGAGCCGCTTGTCTACTAGTTCCAAATTCGACATATCCAGCATATTTAGATCCAGCTTTATTACTATGACCACTCAAAACACCTATTTTAGCTTCTTTCTTTCTAGTATCGACATCATGCGAAACGTGCGCTCTAAGATTTCCTTCATCTACTGGAGTTCTTCTTTTCGCCATAGTTTCTCCGACCCCACCTATCTCTTTTATAGCAGAGCCTAAAGCTATCTCTAGTTTAGCGGCTAAAATGGCTGAATTGTCTTCAAATTTTATAGTCATTATTTAGTCTCCTCTCCATAGTTAGTACTAGAGTAAAGATAAATCTCTAAAAAATCTCCTAGTCTCATAGGATTGCTGACTCTCTTTATATCGTAGTATACATTGTCTTGAACCACTCTGTCACCTTCTGAGATGTCCGCGTTTTCGCAGTACATAACATAATTAGCTATTACAGTTTCATTATCAGAAAGTATCAACTCATCTCCACTAAGCTCCTGTATAGCTACGACAAAATCTACTAACTTATCTGTCCAATTAGAGCTACTACCGTCAAAAGATGGCGTTTTAGCCGACTCATCTGATTGAATTAAAGCTTTTCTTCCTATTCTTTTTAACATAAAAGATATACTACCTAAAACCATATGATCACCTAGTCATTTATAATGTAATCTCCATAATACTTTTTAAAGTATTCCTCATTGTCTGAAGTGAAGCCTGTAGTAGCCCCTACCCCGTTGCCTTCTGTATAATCTTCACTAGCATTACCTAATTCCCAAGACTTTATATTACCAATTGAATTTTTACCTTCGTAAGATCTAGTACACTCTTCTAATACTCTTAGTTGAACATCAGCTGGTATAGGATCATATCCTGCAGTGTAATCAATTGATATATTTTTATTTTCTCTTAAAACAGAACCGTTTTTAGCTAAAGTTAAAGGCTCAATTATCGCATTCCTTGGCCAAGTTTCTTTTTTAAACAATTTTCCTGCGTCTTTTTTATCGTTTAAAATATCATACTCTGAAGTCTCTTCGTTGTTTATTTTTAAACTTTGTACAGATGCTATAGGATAGTTGTTTAGCAAGAGACTAGTTGTTCCAGTTCCTACGTGTTTTTCTTCCTCATAAGCAGTTAGCTCTAAGTTTCTATTAGTTATGTTTTTCACAGCTAAAGAAACTCCGTCTATTATAAGCTGAAGATATTCGTCTTGTGATTCATCGGTTATTCCTAGTTTAGCTTTTAAAAGGTCTAAACTGATTAATCCCATAATTTACCCCCTTAAGGGTGGAGAAAGCTATTTCGCTTTCTCCGATTTTTTCTTAACTATAAAGTCGCCTTTAAGCTGCTTGTCTACAAATTTTTGCTCTTTTTTAGGTCTACACTCACACTTAAGTAAGTCTTTTCCACATTTATTACACTTAACTTTTCCAGCCAATTAAATACACCTCCTATATCTCTCTTGTATCCATAGGATCACCTAGGATAGCGAATATGTTTACTGGTATAGCTGGAGCAGTTCCTCCGACGAATGAAGTAGTGATTTCTACTCCTATATAATCTTTAGCTCCAACACAATCTACGTCTAATGTAACTGAAGCGTTATCAACTATTAAAGCTGCTTCTAAGTCTTTTCCATCTATGTTTAATAGATCCTCAGCGTTTGTTCCAGAAGCGTCATCAGCTGTCTGAACTTTTATTGATACGCCTTGCTCAGTAGGTGCTCCAGAAGCGGCTCCTACAGCTAAAGCTATCATAGCCGACATAAACCATTCTCTAGAAACCCAAAGTGAATTTGAAGTTCCAGCAGACAACGGCGTAACCGTCGGTGCCAGTAAAGGCGCCGCCTGTGTATTATTAAATAATTCTTTTTTCATTTGTGGATCACTCTCCTCATTTTTTATTAAGCTATAGTGTTAACTTCTTTGTACCATACGAATCCTTCTTGATGTCTAAGAGCGAAATCATAGAACGATGTAACTTTTATAGCCGTCATTCCTTGTTGGAATAAGTTAACTGTTTCTCCATTAGCGTCTTTTATTGAAGCTTCTTTAGAAACATCTATTTGGAACATTTCTTGTTCACCGATCTCAAAGTTAGACCAGTCTGCGAAGAATAAGTCTGTAGTTTTCTTAGCGTCGTCAGCTACAGGTATTCTATTGAATATATGGAAAGGAGAACCCACCAAGTTTCCAGCATCCATAGGAGTTCTATTTATGTATACTCCATTACCGTCAGTAATATTGTATAATGGCGCCCATAAAGCTCCATTCATAACATAAGCTAAGTTTGTTCCAGCTACGTTAGTTTTCATAATTTCGCCTTTCATATTAGCTGGTAAATCTCCATCAGGTAATGCTGCTATAGTTTTAGTAGTTATTCCTGTGTACTTAGTTATTCCTTTAGGCTCGAATTCTCCGCCTCTACCATAAAGAGCTACATAGTTCATAACTATTTCCATCTCTCTTAGTATATCCTCTAGTAATCTTCTATCAGCGTCATACGAATTATCCATTAGTAATTCATCTGACATAAGTACCATACTAACTTGCTTCTTCGCAGTTAACTTGATATTTTGGAATTTTTGAACTTTAGGGAAGATTGGTTTACCTTCTCCTATGAAGTAAGATAAAGCTCCTTCAGCATGAACTGGTAAGTTCAAATTACCTTTTGGCATAGGAGTTACTCTAGCTCCTACTTTATATAAGAAAGTTCTTTCTCTTAGTAATTCTATTATATCCCCATACATTTCCTGTACTAGATATCCTCCGTCTACGTTATGCGTGACGTTCTGAAATATCTCACTTGACTTATCAATTTTTCTTCCAGTCATATGCTTAATCATAGCATTAAACGCTACATCTTTTTTGTAATGCTTTTCAGCTGTATTGTTCATAAAATCTTCTCTAGATAATCCTTCGTGATTGCCGAATTTAGCTTGATGAGTTAATTTTATCATTCTGGCGAATGCTACTCCTTTCTCTAAACCGTCAGTTTCTTTGACAGACTTGATAGTCTTCTTTGCAGAAAACGCTCCAGAATTTTCTCCAGACAAGAAGTTAGCCATTTTAGTTTTGTGATCAGGCTTGTCATCTAATCCGAATCCTTTCATATAAGTTTTTACCGCATCTTCAGCAGTAGTTTTAACAGTTCCTGCTACTTTCTCCGCAGCTTTCTCCGCAGCTGCTTTCGCTACGTCCTCTAATTGGCTTGAACCTCCACCTGGATTACTTTCATCAGGTGTGTCCATCATTATAAGACCGTTAGCCATTAGCATTAATAAAAATTTGTTCATGTCGTACCTCCTACATAATTTTGTTTACAGCGTCACTAGCTATTTTTTCATAGTCTATGTCAGCTTTTTTATTAACTTGGCCTTTTAGGCTCTTAGTTACTTTCTCTAATTCAGCTATTTTAACGTCTTTGCTTTGACTCTCTTCTTGAAGTTCTTTTACTTTAGCTATATTTTTGTCTTCTAGCTGTTTGACATTTCTAAAAGCTGAGGTCCATTGAACCTCTGTAGGATCTCCATCTATAGCAATTGATCCTTCTTTTATATCATATTTTATTCTGTATTCTTTATCGAAGTATTCTCCTTTAAGATCTTTACCCCATTGATTATAAACTACTTCTCCTAAGAACATCTCGTAAACGTATAGTCCTTTAGTTATTCCTAGATGAGCTTTTATAGCAGCTGATATTTTAGACTTAAGATTGTCAGATGTAAAAAGTATATCTGAATCTTCATCTTCGTCTGTACTTCCAGCTTGTTTATTTCCAGCTCTAGAATTAGATGGCATAAGAACAACTGATATTTCAGTTTGCTCTTGGGTTTTGAAGTCTATACCACCTTTTTCGTTTCTTTCTAGTCCCTCGTAATCTGGTATAAATCCTACAGATACTCTGATGTCTTTTCCAGCTTTAGCGTTATTCCATACACGATTAGCTAGCTTTTCGCCGTCTGTCCATTTATTAGGATCTTCTTCACTAGGAGCGTCAAATTGAATCTCGTTCCAGTAAAAACCGTCTTTAGTATAAGCATTCACTATTTCTCCTAAACGATTGTCAGAAGTTTCGTGCGTTTTATGAGAATCTACTACTGGAGGATTATATCCAGGAAGTCTCCATCCTTTAGTACTTATTCTGTCGCCGTCTCTGTCATATCCATCGTCAGAAGCTTTTACAGCCATTATTCTTTTGTCTTCGTCTATTATAATAGCTTTTTGTTTTATGCCTATTTGCTTATTAGTTTGCTTAATTATGTCCTTGCTTATGCTCACTACATCACCTCCAGTGTTATTGATATATTGTCTAATAGTAGAAATAATTGAGTTTGTATGTATTCAAATTTATTTTTGTAAACTTCAGATAAGTCATCTTCAGCGTCTTCAGCTCTTTGATCTTGTCTTTTATGATAATCTGACTTAGTTTCTTTCTTAATAGATTTTTCCTCTATTAAGAAGTTAGGTCCTATAGTACATCTGCAGAAAATGTCTTCTTCTGGAATACCGAATTGACCAGGCGCTGCTGCGGGTTCTCCATCTAAGTTAACGAAGTCTTCATTTATTGGAACTACTTGACCATCCATCTCTAAATGATTGTCTCTTACTCTAGCATCTCTAGTTGATATCCACTCTTTTCCAGGAATCTCTTTCTTTTTAAAAGTAATTAATGTTGCATTATTTATAGCTAACATTGATTCTGTTCTAGCTATTCTGCTTAAAGCGAAACCGTCTAGTCTAGAGTTAAAAACATTGTCTTTTAATCTTTGCTTTATCTCTCTTATAGACTCGCCTTCATTAAACGCTTCTATCAATTGATTTCTTAATTCCATCTTTAAAGTGTTATCTATAATAGATATTCTATCACCAGCATATAAGTTTATTTGATTTATAGTTTCTTGATCATTTATATTAAATATATGATTGTCTATTAATCCCTCATTAAACATCTCTATTGAAAGCTCTTCGCCTGTTTTTAACATTAAATCGAAATATTCTTGTATTATATCTTCGTTTAATTCGTCGTAAGGTATACTATCAATTGTTTTTATTAATTCTGCTAATTTTTCATTTTCTGTTTGTTTAGTTATTTCTGAACTTTTTTTTTCTCTCTAACAGACTTTATAGCAGTCTTTTCTCTATCTGTTAAATCTTCAAAATTTACTAATTCAACATTTCTAGTTACTGGGTAAACTTTATCAAAACCGTTAACAGGAGGAGCTCCCACAGTTTCTCTATGTTCGTTTAAGTTAAATGCCCAAGGAATATTCTTTTTTGTAGATGCTTCAAATTCTCTATCTCTAGGAACTGTGCTTCTATGCTTAAGTTTTAAACTTCCTCTTTTGTTTTGATACTCTGGCATTAAATATATATTATACATATTAACTAGAAACTTTAATCTTGGCTCTAATATCTGTTTAGCGAAATTAGTCTCAGCTACATATGTGTTAGCTCTATTTGAATTTTCTGTCTTACCGTAAAGCTCTGGAGGTATTCCCCAATATTGCATTATTGAATCTTTCTCATCACTTCTAAGTTCTACTAGCTGCATATCTTTAAACTCAGATTGTAGCTTATGTATATTAGTTTTACCGTTTGTGAAATGCGGTAGGTAACGTTTAACCCACCCTTGATTCTTGTTTAACCAATCGTCTCTTAAACGCTCGGCTTGTTCCTTTTTCCCATTCTCTAATACTATTAAATATTCAGGTATAGCTCCGTTCTCAAAGTATTGAGCTATTTGTTGGCTTGATTTTTCGTGTATTTTTATTTCATCTACTAAAGCAGAAGCTTTACCTCTACCTCTTCCGTAGAAATTTGTCCAATCAGGTTTCTTTAAATATATAACTTCAGTTACGTATACTTGAATTACTGAGCTTCCAACTACTAAATCCCAATAAGGATAACCATAGTATGGCATTTGTCTTATATGTTTAGATTCTACTGGAAAAAGAAACTCTATTGCACCCATTGCATCTCTTTCTATTAGTATAAGAGATTCTCCAGTTAAATCTATCGAAGCTTGAATTAAATAATCTTGATTTAATCCAGTTAGTAAAGGATTAGGATCATTTAACATAGTCAATAATTCATGATCAACGATCTCTGTTACTGTTCCATCAGGATTTTTATCTTCTATATAAAAGTCTGCCGAAGCTACCGATTCAGCTATTTTGTCTACTGCTAAGTAAGTCCAAGGATTTCTTTGGCACATTTCTGGTATAGTAGAAGAGTCTCTTTTGGTTTTCTTATGTCTATTAAACGGAGATAAGAAAAAATCAGTGATATCTGATGATCTACTGTCGTCAGATGAATCTCTTTTATTTACTTTTTTATTTTTATTAAACATTCCCATAGCCATCTCCTATAATACCCAAAATTCGTCATCATTTAGCATCTCTGCTACACCTGTTACTCCGTCTTCTGCATCATCATGTTCATTTTGCCCCTCTTTCATATAATGTTTTAAATCACTATATAAGTCTGGCCAAAGTAAGTGCCAGTTTTCAGGGAATAGAATATTCTCTTGAACCCAAGCGGCTTGAGTTAATATTCTAGCTGCTTTGTTTTCAGTTTGATGAAAACCATCTATTGAACATCCGTTGAAGTTATATATATTAATAAGCTTGTCTTCTGCATATAAAGCGAATGGATGTCCTCCATTATTATATTCGACCTTAGCTTCTGTTACTCTATTCTTTGCATGAGTTGCTGCCCATAAATCAATTGTTATGTCCATTGAGTCTTTAGTAAATATAATATCTTTTATGTAAGCTTTTTTCTCATAGTGATAAAATATATATGTTACTAAGTAATCTGCTCCAGTATCCGCTGTATCTGTGTAAGATTTTATCACAGCTCCATATTCCTCTAACTCATCAAGCATCTCTCTGTTGTATACTTTAAACTCTTTAGGATACATCTTACCTTTTAATATATTAGGATTTTGCTGTCCTAATGCTTCAAAAGAAGTTTCGTCTCTATCTCTCCAACGCTGAGCTTTTTCTAAGCTATGACGTGCAGGCCATAAAGCTTCTCCAACAGCTCTAGGATCCTCAGGATTTTCAAATCTACTAGTTCTTATTATTTCATATTTGATTATCCTCCAAGCCTCAGGTTCCTCATCTAATATCTCTCCAGCTACATCTAATTCATGCCATCTAGTAAATAATATAAGAACTTTTGACTCATTATGTAAACGAGTTTCCAAAACTGACCAGTACCAATCTGATACTTTTTTTCTATAAGCTGCTGACCAAGCGTCTGATGGACCTTTATAAAGATCATCTATTACAGCTATGTCTACAGTTTTAGATGTTAATTTACCACCAACACCGACTGATATAAGATATCCTTTTTCTGAGGTACCGAACTCGTAAGCATTATTTACGAATTGACCTTTTTTAGTTCCTTTGCAACCATCTATTATAGTTGCAGGAAATAGTTCTCTATATTTTTGTGATAATATTATATCTTTAACATCTTTTGAAAAAGATTTAGCTATATCTCCAGCATAACACAGTAACGCCATTTTCTTTTTAGGATCTCTTCCTAACATAAAAGCTGGAAGAAGTCTAGATGATAATTCGCTTTTACCATGTTGAGGTGGCGCAAAGAACATTACTCTAGATGATATCGCGTTGCAGAAATCTCCTAATATACCAATTGCTTTTTCATGAAACCATGTTAAGTCGTAAGCATCTCCTTTTACATAGACAACGAAATCAAGGAAATTTTCTCTTGCTTTTTTTCTCTCTTCATAAAATTCATTAGTTATACAGAAGAGAGTTTCATATATATCACTCTTTGAAGACATTCATGAACTCTTTAAGCTCTTCATCTGACATAGTTCTTATAGCGTTTACTATATCTTCTTTTGTCATATCTTTGTCTATGTCTATGATATCTTTTTGTAATTGGAATTTGTCTTTGTCCAATTGAAGTTTCTGTCTATCTAATAACTTAGGTATCATATAGAAGTTAGTTAAAAACTCTAATGATTTTCCTCTGTCCTCTATCTCTATAACAGGACCATTTTTACCCATACTCATTTTCTTTATTAGAGTACCATCTATTTGATCAGAATCTGTAAATTCAAATTCTAATTTAGAAGTTTCTCTTTCATCTATCATGTCACCCGTTAAAGGATCTGTTATTGGAGATTTTATTTTATTATTTTTAAAATTAACATAATCAGTTATATCGTTAAATGCGACTTTAGCGTGCCTATGAAGTATCATATTAACGTCTAATATTAAGTCCGCTGATATCAATTTTTTTAATTTGTATAATTCTACTTGAATTTTTGTTTTTTCTAATAGCTTCATTCCAGCTATATGACTATTTGTTATAGACACTTTAGATTTTCTAGCAGCTTGTCCAGCGCTAAAGCTTTGTAAATAAAATAAACAAAACCACGCCTCTTTTTCTGTTAGAGGACCGTCTTCTATGAAATCTTTCATAGTTTGCTTTCCAAGTACTTTTAAAGCTTCAGAATCGCTGGCAACTAGACTTAATTTCTTATCCAGTGTAGTTTTCTTAGCCTCTACTGAGGGATTTAGTATAGAAACAGACTGTTCTGCCTCTTTTTCTATGTCGATTTCGTCAGTATACGATTTATTGCCAACTTTTTTCTTCATAGAATCCCTCCCTTACTTAATTTTATCATCATATTATAATATTATTATATAACATTTTCACTAAAATGTACACACTTTTTACTAGAAAACATAAAAAAAGTAGAGCTTTTTAATTAAAACTCTACTTTTTTGCATTTTATTATTTTTTTTATTTAATTTGGCAAACGCTTTAGGAATCGAACCTAACACATTGGGATTTGGAGTCCCTATCGCCTCCTTGGAACATGAGCGCCTACAGTATTATAGTCTCACCTTATTTTAAGAGCAGCGAATCACTCTGAATTATAGCCTCACCTTATTTTAAGAGCAGCGAATCACTCTGAATTAATTAAAAGCTTTCTTCCTCGAAACATTCTTCTTCTCTAATCAGCACCGATTTATATCACCTCTTACTATTCTTTAGTACCGCAATACTAAAGAGGATGGAGTATTTGACTTTCTGTAATACTATTATATAATAAAACCTATTAAAAGTAAACAGTTATTTCAAAAATAAGCTTTCTTCTGTCATCCAGGTTCTTTCATAACCTTCTTTAGTTAAAACTAACCCTTTAATGAGTAATCCTGATAACGCTACTCCTAATAAAAAGAATATTATATAGATAGTTGCGTTTTGTCGCTTACTAGGTTTAAAGAAAGGCCTCTCTGGAATCTTTTTCATTCTTCCTTGTTCTACTATAGGTAATTCTGCTAGTTTATAGTGTTCACAGTTCTTACAGGTTTGCTTTTTCTCCCAATATCCACAATTACCTTCTTTAAAGTGATGATAACAGGTCGTATAATCTCTAGGTAAAGCTGGTGGTTTTCTCTTATCACATCCATTATAATTTAGATGTCTTCCATCGCAGTCACCACCGTTGCTTTCGTTGTTACTGCAAGGTATACACGCATGTATCGTCATTACTTCATCTCCTCTATCTCATTTATCTTACTGCTTATCTCTTTTTTATATTCTTTTGTTCCTAGTTCTATGATTCTATGAGTGTGGTAAGCTTCTATAGCGCTTTTCGCTTCTAACATAGTCTTATCAACCATTCTTTCAAATTGTTCCTTAGCGAAGTCTGAGTTAGACCCTAGCGCTTGTTCTACTCTAGTTAATAGACCAAGTATGCTTTCTCTTTGACCTTTATTTGGTGCTTTGCCAGAACTAAGTATTTTTCTTATAGATGTCATATCATTTTTAAAGTCATTGTTTAAGTTATCCATATCTTTATTATATTCATCCTTATGCTTCTCAGCGGCTCTTTCAAAAGGTGGATTTTCCATTCTTTTTCCTTTAACTCTTCGTATAGTGCAAGGAACTCCACTGGTATTAGGATTAGTTATCATCTCTGAGTATTGTAAAGGACTCATTTCTATCTCTATTATTTCCCTTACAGCGTGGTACCAATCATCATTCAGCATTCTCTTTACATCAGCTTCAGATATAGTTAGTCTCATAATGTTGTTGTGCTTTAACTTTGATCCGAATAATGCTAAGTTACCTCCAGTAGATCTTCCAACTGAAACCATTCCGTACGATTCATGCGTTTCTATGTTATCTTCCATTACTTCTCCTCCTCTATTGATTCTATTTCTCTTAAGTTTAACGCTAGCTCTTTCCCGTCTCTGTTTGTCACTATAGTGAACATCGCATCTTTTCTGTATATAGATCTTGTAAACAGTGTCATGCTCATGTTTTTATTGTCTCTTACTATATGATATCTGCCTGAAACCATCTTTATTCTAAATTCCATTGTTTAATCCTCCTCTATTGTTGAAGACGCTACTTGAGCGACCACTACGAAGTTGTCTTCTAAAGCCATCATTATATAGCCTTTATTCTTGAAATATATTAATTTGTTATACATGTTTATTGACATTTCGTTATAAGTTAAATACATAGCTGAACCAAAAAATTCTTTGCAGAAAGTTCTGAATCCTGGATTACGTTTAAACTTAGGCGACTCAGGGTATTTATCGCTTTTCACGTGCTTTATCATATTATCCCACCATTTAGGGTCGAATTCTTTTTTATGATAATGAGAATCTTTAAATTTTTTACCGTTAGGTCTTACTTTAAGAGTCCCATGAAGTAGTTCTTTCATTTATTTCACCTCCTGTGTCTCGGTATACATTCGTTGTAGCTTTTAAATCTATCTCTCTTGCGGCCTTTCTTACCCCTCTGAGTGGTCTCAGGCGACAGTTTTAGTCTCTCTGTATCAAGATCTCCAACGCTTATCATTTTATATTGCATCGAGCTCTCTAATAGCTCTTTAGCTTTTTCAAAAGTAGTGACTTCTTCGCCTAGTATTACGACTTTTACGTCATGCTCTTTCATTTTATCTAATAATTCTTGACTAAGAATAGCTCTACCTGAACCGCAAATTCCCATAACTAATAACTTAGCTGAATCTTCTATAGAGTTATCTAGTCCTACATGAATATCTGAAATCATTACTTTACCTCCTGTATTATACCATTCTTATAACTATCGCTGTAAAACATACAAAGAATAGTGAAATTTTTATTATTTCTTTTATAGCTTCCCACTTAATTTTAACTTTCTTAATTGTATCTGACTCTACTAGCGGTCTACATTCAGTTATATCTTTGTTTTTGTTAAAACTAAACATCCAACGGTCTGTAATAGGCGTTATGTCTTTCTTATTTTTATCAGTGAAATAAGAAAAACTTCTCTTTGACGTGAACTCTTCATATCTTTTCTTTTGTGTTTTAAGCTTATCTAAATATTTTTTTAGATTAATCATATAATCTACGTGTTTATTCTCTTTATGCACTTCTATCATTCTAAGATAAATAAACTCAATAACTTTAATCTCTTTGTTTAATTCTTCTATCATTCTAAACACTCCTTATTTTATTCTTTAGGGTTTCATTTTGCTCTGGCGTTATCATTTCGCTATCCACATTAGCGTTTATATGAATCCTAAGCTGAGTCTCTGAATATAGCTCTCCGCCGCTCCAAACTGAGTTGTAAACCTTAACCAATTGTTCTTTATTTAGTTTGCTAGTCATTTTACTCTTCCTCCAATAATTCTCTCATTTTCTCAGGAAGAACACTTCCATCGAACACTATTCCTATTTTAACGAAATGTGATTTAGCCACTATTGCCTCATTATACACATATCTTTCTATCTCAAATTCTGGTAGTGTTATAAGCAAATCTATCTCATTATTGATAAGCTTAAATACCAATCTATCCTCTTCTACATGACATTTAACATCTACGTCGTTGTATTTGTATACTTTAAAGTCGCCGTATAGGTTCTGGATCATTACGTTTGTATTTTTAACATTGAAACTTATATCTATTAAAGAGTCACCTTCTATCATCTACAGTCACTCCTAACCTATCTTTGATTCGTCGTCGCATACGTATCCGCAACTACATTTCTCAACTACTACCTCTACACCTGCAACTGTTGTCTCGTGTCTTTCCATTTTCTCACCACATAGTGGACAAAAATACTTACTTTCAGCCATTAGTTTACCCCCTTAACATATTTATTGTTATAATCTAATGTTTCTCTAGCGTCTGCTACTATTAAAGTATTTGCTTCATATCTAATTCCATTATGTTCGCTTGTCTTATCGCATTTGAATGTCACTTTATCGTTTTTTCTTTTAACTGTAACTGTCATTCCATCTATTACCACTGACATCTTTCTAGATCCCTTTGCTACTTGTAAGTTAGTCTTTCTATCGTAATATCCTACTTTACCTTTAACTCTCTTTCTTCTTTTCATTTTGTTCCTCCTTCATAAGTTTTCTTATTTTGCCTGAAAAGTCTAATAAGCCGTTGACTCTTGATTTAACTTCTTCAATAACTGCCTCGCATAGTTTTTTCTTAGCCTCTGTTAAGTCTTCGTCGATTGTAGCAATTGTTATATTTTTTATCTTTTCCCCTTGATATTTAATTACATCTAGATTTTCGTTAGGTATACTTATTCTAATAAGCTCCTGTTTAATTGTAATAGAATCTTTCTTTATAGCTATTATCTCAAATTCTCTAATCTTTAGCTTACCCATATAATTGATAGTAAGCTCTTTCAGTGTTTTGCTTTTACTTTCGCTCATATTAGTTATTCCCCCTTATTCTTTTGTTTGAACTGAATAGCCGTCCAGTGTTTTATCTCGTCTATTTTAATTTCACCGTCTTTTTGATCGAAAATATACGCTAACATAAATATTATGTCCTCTGATACTTTAGTTACGTTTAAGTCGTGTCCTCCGCTTAACCAAAATGATTCTTCTTCATCTATTGGTAAATATTGTTTAGCGTTTTGATAAAAATAAATTTTATGGTTACTCTCTAGCCACTCCATAAATTCTTTGTTATTAACCAGATGCATTAATGCTTTATTTTTTAATAATAAGTTTCCATTATGTTTAAACGGCTCCATTGGTTTTTCTTTTATTGATTTTTTTCTAGAATAATTGTTTATGTCTACCTCTTCTCTTAAACCTAAACACTCTCCATACCAGTAAGAGCAATTGTTTTTATTATTATATATCTTAACCGCATCTTCTTTTGTGTTTGCTTCTATTATTTGAAACTCGCTATATGTGAAATCTGGTTTCTCTGGAACTCCCCCTACAGCTAATGCTACTATAAATTCTTTCATATTAGTTATTCCCCCTTAGTTTTATTTATTATTTAATAGTTATTTGATTGTTATTTAATAGTTATTTTGTGGTGTTGTCGTTTAGCTTATTTGTTTATAGTTATATTATACACTGGAATTTAGCTGGTGTAAACAGTTATTTTCACTTTTTATAAGTTATTTTCAGCGATGTGTTGTGGTGTATAAAAACCTGAACATTCTGTCTTATAACTGAACAGTTGAGCTTCTTGCTTAAAAAACGTTTAGTTTTTACTTATCTTTATATAATTTTATATGATTAATTTTCTTTAATAGAGTTTTAATAATTAGTAAACGCGGTACATTTCCAGAGAACTCGGTACATTTTAGTGTGAACGCGGTACATTTTGAGGTGAACTCGGTACATAGAGCGAGAACTCGGTACATTCCTCGATTAAAATTCGTTAATAAATGACGTTAACAATAGGCCGAGAGTAATGAAATCAATATACCAATTTTTAAGACTTATAATATCTTATACTAGAGTGTACCGAGAAAAACCAAACCCTGTTCTAGAGAAACCGGAAAAATTTTCTGGAAGGTTTTTTAATTGTTTTTGAGCCTCTGGGCTGTTGGGTTTGTGGACATCTATAGGTGTGTATAAAAATTAGACACTTTCCCTAATGTTAAAAGAGGATCCCATTTTTCTGGAAAAGCCCCCGAAAACTTGGGTGAACCATGGACTGTACCACAGCTTCTGCAAACGCGTGTTGTAAACGGGGCCGCCTCCGCCGCCACGTCACACTTCTCAGGATTATTAAAAGATTTTAATGAAACGTTTCAACGTGTACAGTAACAGAACAGTGTATCAGAACTGAACAAAACCTGGACCCCCGTGGCTGCTCCCGTGCCGCGTGCCGCGTAAGTGTGCCCTGATCATCCTGGGTCCTCATCAGTGTACAATTTTAGTAATTATTATTAAATTTATATAGAACCTGTATCGTGTATCAGTATCACCTCCATTCATCTCAAAAATATAACATTATCCTCCAACATATTATTATATTTATATATATTGGGTTCGTGATGTGAGTTAGTATTAACATATTATAACAACATAATATACAACATAAACATATTAAGCATCCATAATATATATCATATATACTCATATCATAATACCTTAATACGATATATACACTGAGTATATAATATTATAATACCTTAATATATATAATATATACTCATATCATAATACCTTAATACCTTAATATATACTGGGTTAGTATACACGGTACGCATTCACATATCATAATACATGAATACGTAACACATTAAGCTATTATAATACATGAATATATAACACATTCACATATCATTATATTATAACATCGTAATACATAACACATTAAGCTATTATAATACATGAATGCGTATCATATCTACTTATCTTAATATAATGATACGATAATACTAGGGGGTATAAAATATTATTATATTATGATAAGATAATTTGTTAATAAAACAACTTTTCTAAGTATACTAATACGTACTTTATCCTCAAATTTATTTTATTTATTATTAATATATAAATTATATCGTCTCTCTGGAGCCTTACTCTATCCTCCTCTAAGCGTAGATATATAAATTATAATAACAATTGTTTAGGGTCTATATTATCACATTATGATAAATTAATATATGTTTATTATATATTATATATATTTTACAAAAGGCAAGTTTCAGTATATAATTAATATATAAAAATAAATAAAAACATTTAAGTTTATATAAATTTATCAATAAAAAAACTTATAAAAACTTAAATAAATGTGTACATTTTATGAAAAATATGTTATAATAAATATATAAAAATAAATAAAAACATTTAAATTTTATTTATTAATCAAATATTAAGGAGTGGTAATATGAAAGTTAAAGTTAAAAATTGGGTAATAATGAAAACTGGCCAAGACGTAGATTCTATTTGGGATTTCATAGAATTTTTAAAAGAATGTGAAATTGAATTAATTGAAATAGGTAAAGGCTTCCGGGACACTGAAGAATTATATGAGATTAATATAACATTAACATATAATGATTTCATAACACTACTGGAAACACTATACGGAATGGAGGATATTAAATCATTTTTAAATAATGAGGATTTATACCTAAACGACGGTGGAGATTTATTCGAAACAATAGAATTTACTAAATAAGCAATTCCGGTTTTGTATCTTTAATCAATTTCTAATAACTTAGGAATTGAGTTAAAAATATAAAAGGAGATGATATTATGAATATCGAAAAGAAATGTTGTTATGATAAAAATGGAACATGTGTATCAATGTATGGTGATGAAGACAAAGCATGCCCTGGACTAAACAATTGCTTAATGGTTAATGGTCCTTATGAAGCGAATGGGTGCAAAATGCATTTTGATAATGAAATGCCAATAATAGAAAGAGTTAATGAGATCCGGGCTATGAAAACAGGAGAGTTACATCAAATATGTAAGGATTCCGGATATCAAGGTTGGAGTAAATACAAAAAGAAAGAATTACAAAACTTTATATTTAAAAATGAGTATAGAGATTTAATAGCTGCTCACAGAGATATATCACTAAAACTTAGAGATGAAAGAGAAAAAGCTAAAGACATAGAAAGATATGAATATAGAGAAAACAATACCTCAGAAGTATACAATAAACATGGTTATGTTTTAGATTTATTTGATAATAAAAGAAGAGAAGTTAAATACTTTGAATTAACAAACAATAACGATACTAGTGACTGGGAAAGTTTTAACAGAACTATTAGAGTTTACTTAAAAAAGGATTGGAATGATACTAAGCAAAATGAATATCACTGTTATTTAGACACTTCTAGCTTAGATGTTAAAGAAGACAGATTTGAAGAGTTTAATTCTCACATGGCTAACATGATGGAAGTAGTTAAAGATATCAATAATATACTAAAAGAGTCGAAAGTATATCCGGAATCAAAGTAGCATCCGGGTTACTCTATAGGAGATGAACTACCTATACTGATGAGACAGTTCAAATTTAAGGAGGAAAAGACAAATGGCTAAACCAACTAATGAATGTCAATTAAAGAATATGGGTGGCTGCAGCGCTAACTATGCAGCTAAATGTGATCAAAACTGCAACTATAAAGTTAAGGAGGGTAAATAATGAATAAATTTCAATTACAGGGATTAGCTTTAGAGGCTAAGTATCCGGAAGCTACTAAACAATTGTTAGAGCAAGAATACGGGTTCACTGTGTTAAAAATTGATCATGTTGGAGATTCTTCTGTATTTGACGCTAAAGGAGAATATGACAAATTAGCTAGATTTTATTACGAAAATATATATAAAAACGAAGCTTTTGAGACAGTAGTTAAAAAAGGAACACTGTGCGAGTCACTTACAGTAGACGACATAAAGGTTATATAAGTATTTGTACCTTTGAAATAGGCTCTTAGATCACCTCTAAGAGGCTTTCTTAAAGATATAAATAAGATTATAAAGGAG
>PJEL010000308.1_pt1 | contig 58174 bp, 53 predicted proteins | sample 1853271 | NCBI WGS metagenome assembly PJEL01 (sample SAMN08108733, study PRJNA415343) | Invertebrate metagenome, whole genome shotgun sequencing project. | host: Globobulimina | place: Sweden: Gullmar Fjord | collected 2015-08
ACAGCTATGGAAATGATCCATGTCCTCCAAGAGACCGGAAATAACACTACGATGAACACATACAAGGAGACAACGTATGCATAAAATCAAATTTTATCCGGTTGGGAATGGTGATACCAGCCAAATTATTTTATCGAATGACAAAAGAATCCTTTTTGACTTCAGACACATCAAAAAGGCTGAGAGGGAAGAATCTACAGAGATTGACTTGAAAAACGAATTAAAAAATGAGCTGGATGAAGCCAACCGAGATTCTTTTGATGTTGTTGCCTTTACCCATGGTGACAAAGATCATATTGAAAACAGTACAGAGTTCTTCGAATTACTCCATGCTTCAAAATATCAAGGTGGAGAGAGGATAAAAATAGTCGATTTATGGGTACCTGCAGCCATGATACTGGAGACAGCCACGAACGATCAGCAGAGTGACGAATTTGTTATCTGGCGTCAAGAAGCTCGTTATCGCCTAAAAAAAGGTAAAGGAATTCGGGTATTTTCTAAACCGGATAAACTGAAAGACTGGCTTGAAAGTGAAGGTTTATCAGTGGATGACCGCCGTGATCTGATAACTGATGCAGGTCAAGTTGCACCTGACTTTGACATAGAGTCGGATGAGGTTGAATTTTTTTGCCACTCTCCTTTCATTAAGCATGTGGATGGAAGTGATGATTTGAGAAATGAAGCAGCATTGGTTTTCAATGTTCGCTTCAAGGCTGGCAACAACATATTTGACTATTTCGCTATTGGAGATTCAAAATGGGATGTTCTGGAAGACATCGTGCAGTCTACCAAAGACCATGACAATGAAGATAGACTAGACTGGGATTTGTTTAACATCCCCCATCATTGTAGCTACTTATCGCTAAGTGATGAAAAAGGGGAGAGAGAAACAGATCCCAAGCCTCTTGTCAAAGAACTTTTACAGCATGGTCGTAGCAATGCCTATATGGTGAGCTCCAGTAAGGAAATCAATGACAACGCTCAAGCATATGAGCAAACACAACCTCCTCATATTCAAGCAAAAAAATGCTACAACAGATACTTATCTGAAAACAATGGGGCCAAAATCTATGTGACCATGGAAGAGCCAAACACTGACAAACCAGAACCGTTGGAATTTGAAATAAAAAATAACGGAATAACAAGGACGAGCAAAATTACCGCAACCGCAGCTTCAGTAATAGTGAGCAAACCTGCACCAAGGGCTGGATAGAGGGCATCATGGCAATAGAATTCTTTGACTTTGGCGAGACCTTTTCTGAAATCGATATTTCAAAGTTTTTAACTGATCAAGCACGTTCAGTATTTCGGGCTTATCAAAAAAGACCATCATTTTCTATTATTTCAATTGGTCGTGTTGACATTGAAGGAACAGGTCTTGCTGATGTCATTACTGTAGAATGTATTAACGAGCAGGTTCCATCAAGAAATAGCACTGGTATTAACGTCCGGGAAAAACTAGCATTATGTTTTTTTGAGACACCTCAGACACCTCACGTGAGAGCACTACGGAAAAACTTTCCTGTCGTACCTCATCTAAATCACGTTCCATACAATCAACCATTCTCGCTTTGTCTCTACTTTGAAGGCTGGCAAGTAGTTGAGCGTACTTGGACGCCGGAAAATTTTCTCCATCGTATCTTATGGTGGCTTACAGAAACTGCAAATGGATCATTGCATCGTGTAGATCAACCTGTTGAGAGATTATATTTTGACGCGCCATTCGAGATTGTTTTACCACCAAACTTTCACAACGATATCCAAAATAAAGATTTTACTTTTCACCTACAAGGAATTCAATATTCCAAAGAGGATCCTTTTAAACTCGCGAGGGGATTCTTTTTAGCACCGGGACAAAATAAAGATAAACAGAATAAAACCCCCTTGTGCCCAATAACAATCAATCTGGGTAATGTGGTTCATGGGGCCAGAGAACGCTATCCTGCAACCCTTGGTGAACTCGAAGATCAATTACGTAGTCGAGATGTAACTCTGTTAACCACGTTAAAAGAGCAAATACATTTACGAGTTGGTGAACAAGGAGTCGAAGCACCTCTTGGCAATGTCTTAATAATATTGCGTTTATCCATCCAGCGGGAGAAAGGAGCAAAAGTAGAGGACACTGAGGTAAGAGCATTCTGGATTAACCGGGAGTTTACTGACTTAGGTGTTGACCTCGGCTTTCTTGTTAAAAAGCCGGGGGAAAACAGGGTGTAATTAAACATTGGGGTGATATCTGTCATAGAAAGAAGTACTATTTGTTGTATTTACAAGAAGTTGTTTTATTTTTTCACTTCTATAAAATACGTCCCAAAAATGTGTTAAAATTGGGAAGTAAAAAAAGTGACTTTTTTCTACAAAATCAAAAGATTACCGAAAATCCTATGACAGATTTCACCCATTTGTTTAATTTTACCCAAGATTTCAAAAGAGATGGCTGAAAGAGTGCGTTGTCTGGTTTCACTTCGCAATAGAGGCAGTGAAAACTATATTCCTGAAGAAATTATCTGGATGCAAGTTCCGTTGTTGCCTAGTGAAGTTAGGTTGTTAGAAAAAAAAGCAAAGATTGAAGGCTTTGAAAATGCTGCGGAGGTCGTAAGACAATTAATCTATGATTCAGTGTAAAAACTAATTAGTACTCAGTTTAAGACCCTTCTTTCCTGTTTTCCTTCTTTTTTTCATTTGAGGTCGGAATAGAATTTGCGGGAAAAACGTCGCTAAGTTTAGAAAAAAGCTCATTGAACACTATTTTTAAAAGGGTGATATGTGAAATGATACAAATTGATTCAAACTCCAAGGTTTTTTAAGGCATGAGGGCAACTTTAAAATAGAACATCAAATAGCTCGCTACGACCAGCAACTAACTGTTATTACTTACAAGAAAAACACATAAAGAGCATTTTCCCTCTAATCAATTTGTCCCAGATATTGATACAATGCTATTAGATGCAATTCCCGCAGAGATATTCCTTCGTCAGTCGCACGATGTTGGAGAGTTTTTTTAAAGTCTTCGGGGATGTCTCTTATGCGTATGTCAGAGAGTCGATGATTTTCTTTTAATAATTTTTTAGCTATATGTAGAGCGTTAACCGGCTTTCCTTCTTGTCGAAGCTTTTTAATCTCTGTTTTTACATCAACTGCGCAATCAGGGCAGAGCATTGCTTTGTTGGTTTCATTGCTTGCTTTTGGATTTCCGCAGGCATCGCATATTCTCACGGTGCTACCTCGATTTTTTTTGATAACTTTAAACTAAAATTGATAATACACCATGGCGTATTTGGTATCAATATTCCTTCCCCTGGCGGAACCTGGTTCACTATTTTGATACCATTTAATAAATATTTAAAAAAATCGCTGTTCTATATTCGATATTCGTCAATTAACAATCCAAATTTTTTGATAAATTCATTCCGTTTGCTACCACCTGCAACAAATTTTTCGCTATTTTTCTCATGGTAACCTTATTCCTTAATTATTGTTCTGTTGTAAATATCACAACAATAGAATTCTTCTCTGATAGCTCCCGATACAGAGAACTTCTTTTTACAGTTAACGCAATAGTATGTGTCATTTACTAAAGTTTTATTTTGTTCATTCTCTATCCAAATATCTTTTTTAATCTCAGTGCGACAATCTCCTAAAAGGCACCACTCTAACATTTCAACTCCACCTAGTGCGCCGTCTCATTGAATCAACACTTCCTTTTCGCAATTCAACATATTTGTCAACGCAGTATTAATTAGTTCTCTAAAGTCACAAATTTTTCCATGAAGTATGCGTTTTGCCTTTTCAACTTTACTGACAATTTTTGCCTCCCTCTCTTCTTCTGTTTTGGCTTTTGTGTTTTTAAATGTGTTGGAATCAATGCTCTCCACAACAGAGTTGAAATATTCCTGTTTGTCTTCAAACATCGCACCAAGGCGACTCCAGTCATTCATGGGAACTTTGGCCCAGTCATCATGAATGAGGTTGCTCATGAGCTTAAGTTGCTTCTTCAGGAATTTTCCGCTCATGAGTGACGATTCCTCCTGCAACCAGTATGTGAATTTTCGAACTGTTTTTCCCCTTAGATTTTCACCATTATATGTCCATTTGAAAGGATGAGCATATTCTTGATTCCAGGTGTTGTTGAAATTCATAATATTTTGAGACAACTCCTCCTTGGAACAAACACTACAGCGGTCCAGACAATTTTTCTTCATGATACCAAACCAGTTCTCAATCAGGTTCAACCACGATCCATGAAAGGGGAGAAAATGAAAAACAATCCGCTTGTCAGCGGAACCTAACCATTCACGACGTTCCGCCACACTCAGCAATTTGGGCACATCCACACCACATAATTCACCAACAGCCTCGCATACATCGAGCGTAGAGTGAGCGTAGAGTGAGCGTAGAGTGAGCGTAGAGTGAGAACCATAATTGTCACAAATATAGTGAAGCGTCTCTGTTGGACTGACGGTATTTACATGTCGTCTAAAGACTTCAATAATAGTTGCCGATGTGTGGTCTTCAATAACTTCTGTAAAAACTTGTCCCGTGCTCACCTCTAATACGGAAAATACTGATATCGAACCGTGCCTGATATACTCCACCTCCAGGGACTTTGGGCGATTTGATCCTGCAGGGGTTGGTGGTGCAATGTGCTCCAGTGCCTGAATACCAGTACATTCATCCAAACAAAAAAGATTTTTCGATACGCTGGCATAAACCTCAATGATACGATCCATTTTTGTGAAAAAATCCGGATCGCTGAGGTGCAAAAAGTAGCGAAACCTGTGCGGTTTTAAGGCGTGCGCATCCAGCAAACGATGAATGCTGGCTCGACTGATCACAATATCTTCTCCCAATAATTCCGGATTTTTTTCAAAATACTGACAGGCCGCACTGAGTGTCCAGCGTGCATAACCAGGAAGAGTTTCGAATTGGCAGAAGAAGGCAATGACTCTTTGGCTTGTGTCTTCCAAAAACTTTGGCTTCGCCCCTGGTCTAATCCTGTCGTATATAGAATCATCGTTGCGAAAACGTTCTTCCCATGTATGGACGGTTTGTATGTGGCAACCCAAAAAACGGGCTATTTGCGCATTTTCAATATTATTTTGACAGAGAACCATGATGCTTAAGCGCAACCAAAGTCTCGGCCGTCGAGCCTGATCATCATGTTCAATGTATTTGCTGATTTTCTCCGGGGTTATTTCTTTGTTCAAGATATTGAAGAGTTTTTTTTAGCCTCTTCCAGGTAAGCAGGCAGTGTTTTCTTAATCTTGGAAAGTCCCATATTGCGCAAATGATGGAGAATGCTTCTTGGCGAAAGCTTATATCGACATCTTTCGTTGAGATGCTTCGAAAGCTTTTCTCCACTCATTTTCCCACCCTGCACGATATCAATGACAAACTGCTGAATAAGCTCTCCTTTTATTGTCGGTGTAAAAATATAATCCTGTTTTTGTCCACTCCTTTGATCGATTAGTCCAGTCACGTCTTCCTCGACCAGTTTTTTTGCTAATTTGCCAATACGGTCTTCAGAAAGCTGTAGTGCTTGGGCTGCCTGGCTGCGATTGATCATTCGATTATTGAGGAGGCACAGCAACAAGGATTTGAATAGTAAAGGATTGGATAGCGGTATCTGGATGTGAAACGAATCTCCGAAGTTAACCTGGCAACAATCATCCATTTCATGCAACACCACTTTCACTGGTTCAGGCGAGACGGCCAAAGCGGCTTGAGGTTTAAAAGATGAGGTCTTGGATCTTCGATCTTCTAAAGCACTAAGACCCTGGTTTTGAAGGCGATAAAGAAGGGTTCGTAGTGTGCCTGGCTTAAAATTCAAGGCAGAACAAATCATGGGTTTACTTGCACCAAGAAGAAATAAGACCCAAGCTATAATTTTATTAACAATTATAGCTCCAAAAATGGTTCTGGCTTGCAAGATGCGTTTGCGGGAGAGTGTAGGGGAGAAATCAAACTTATCGCAATTCATGATATTGGCAGCACCCTTATTTTGAAGTCTTGTATTGGTGACACAATAGCACAAATCCCAGCAAATGCAACACATACTATCACTCAACAACAGTTAAAGACTTCAGTATGGACAAGATGTGGGTGTTTTAAATTGCGATATCCTGCGGGGGAACTATTGAGACGCTGCACTAGTAACTCAGCGCGTTTTTGAAGAGCTTTGTCGTAACTCGGAATCGGAAATATTGACATTCCTGGTTTTGGATATCCGTCTATTTGTAAAACAACCACATCAATATCAATTTCCAGCAAACTGATTTTTTCTTTTATCTGCTGTTCACTTTTCATGATTAGCCTCTAAACTTCCACACTGGAGACAAGGTTTAATAACACTTCTTCAGCTTCCTTCTTTTGCCGGATCACATTTTTTATTGCTTTTAATTGTCCTTCCTGCTTAATCATTATTTCGTAATATTTCTTTTTGTCCTCTTCTATTTCCTCAATATTTTCAATCAACCATAAGAGAGCTTTTGATTTTGGCGCATTGTTAAGCTTCTTGCACAATCTCTCTAAAATTTCCTCATGATGTTCTTCTGGGCGACAAGTGAAAGCCATTCGCATTTCTCCTAATTTTTTTTTACTGTTTTCTAAATTGATATTTCTTGTGTATAGAGCCATAAACACGCGTTACGGCTCTATACTGTGTTGAAGGATACTAGGAGTCACTGGCCGGCTCGGAAACACGGCTTGAGAGAAACTGTATATCCCTAGCCTCAATTTCAGTGGTGTAACGGTCGTTGCCATCCTGATCTTGCCACTTTCTTGTCCTTATTCTGCCTTCTAGGTATATCCTGGAACCTTTTTTGAGATGTTCGCCGCAAATTTCCGCCAATTTTTTCCAAACAACAATTTTATGCCACTCGGTATGTTCTTCCTTTCCGCCGTCCTGGTTCCTCCAGGTTTCTGTTGTGGCAATATTAAAATTTGCGACAGGTGTACCGTCTTGTGTGTAACGAGTTTCAGGATCACCACCAAGATTGCCAATTAGAATCACTAGATTTTTCATTTTGTCTCCCATTTAAAAGAAATAATTGTGCTTGTGTATAAAGCCCTTGCTCGGTTCATGGTGAATTGGTGTTCAATTAATGATTTCTTGTTGTTCGGCTATGTTTTTCATCCATTGTCCGGCAAAAATTGCTTGATCCTTTTGCATTTTAGTGCGCAGTTTCCAGCCCTCTTCAGCCCAAAAAATAGATTCTTGATAGATAGGAAAACCCCCATCCTGCTGGAAGCTGGCGGGGATAACTTTTGCATTCATAACAATGAAAACCATGTCAGGATCTCTCATCATGTCACCATTCTGTGTATAATAATGAGCGACTGAATAAGAAGGATAACCCGCAATCTCTCCAACCCTCTCAACATGTACAGCCATAATTCCGCCGTTACATTCCGGCCAATAATTATGAAGGTCATAGCGTTTTGAAGGATTTTCTTCTGTTAAATCTTCGATAAGTTTAAAGAAAATCACTGTTGCTTCTTTATTAATTTTCCTCATGATTCCACCTCATTTTTCCCGTGTTTTATTTTATGATTATGCTGCTAATTTGCTGTTTTCTTGTTCCTGCCTCACTGCCCTTGTTCCGTGTTCTCTCCTGATCTTATCTATTGACCAGGACTTTCGGTTTTTACTTTTGTATCCTTCTGGCCGGAAGTACCACATTTTCTTCTTGCTCGCATATTTGTAACCGGCTGTTTTTATTTGATCTTTTACCACACGAGTGTTACCGGAAACCCAGATCCAGGCACCACAGATTTCAATATTAAGATTCAGGTTAATAACCGCATTCAAAGCATCGTTTAGTACTGCGCCGTAATTGATATTTTCACCGGCTTCATCCATAGCCTCGCCCTGATAATCTTTTAGGCTTGTGTATGCCTCGTTGACTGCTTGCATCATTTCTTTGCCTGCGGGGTTAACGTCTGGATGATATTTTCTGCATGCAGTGCGGTAAGCAGCTTTGATTTCCTCTGAATTTGACCCTGCTTTCAGCCCTAAAATGTTCAATGCGTCTTGTGTTCTCATTATTTATCCTCTCGTTTGTTATGTAGTTGTTTTCTCTCGTTTTCTTACAAGTAATAGTACACCATGTACACCATGGTGTCAAGGGGATAGGTGTAAATAATACCTCCTATAAATATGTGTTGAAGTAAGGCTATAAATGTGGCTGTAGGGGAGTTGTCAGCATTAAAGAAAATGCCACCGGAAAGCCTTTACAAGATGGCACGCCGACAGGGATAGCGGAGCGGAAGACTCAGACTATATAAAAACGCACGTGTCCAGTATCGCCACTGAACAACATAAATAAATGGAAAAAAGTCCCGGAAAATAACTCGGAGAAATTAAAACTACTGGTAGTAAATTAGGGAGAAACAAAGGATAAATCAGAAACCAACTTAATTTCCCACTTCTCAGGAAATGAAAAACACCGGCAAAGTGAATTTTAACAAGTACAGTAAAGGGAAGTGCTATGAAATAAAGGGTTTCCACCGTCTATCATTAATCAAAATGCCTTTTGGAAAAAAACTTCCTCCCTTAGTTTGGACGTTAACAAGAAAGGAAGATCCCCAATAAGAAAAAATTTATCGTCAATAAACTGGTTGTTTTTGTTAAATGCGGTGCCCGGCTGAAATTAGGCTGGTGGAATAAATGAAATTTAGCTTATTGGACTAGGATTGACCCAGACGGACAACGCCAAGCCGAATAAGAAACGAATGATTCAAGACAGAACATTTATCGGGTCCCTGTAGTGCTGTTTAAGGGAACACTATCCCGCCCACGAAAGATGGAGCTACCTCTTCTCCCTCCCCTACCCCGCACGTGTCATAAAAAAAGATTACTTCAAGAAAAAAGCTGTCGTTGGCGAACTGGCAACATATAGGCTGCATTAATTGGTGAAAGAAAGGGCCAGTAATTTCTCTGAAAACTTAAAAGAAAAATAACTCAAAAACTCTTTAACCCAAAAACACAAAAGGTTAAAAACCTATTGACCTTTTACTCTAAAAAAATATGGGATAAGAAAAAACCTTAAAAAAGGTCTACGTTATCAAACGTATTATTTTACTTAATAAAGGACGGCCAGGGATAAAACCATTAATCCAATAAAGTAAGAGAAACACAAGGGTTATTTATATATAACAGACAGAAAGGGCCGGTGATTTCTCTGGAAACTCAAAAGGAAAATAACTCAAAAACTCTTTAACCTAATAGCTCAAAAAGCTTATCACCTAAAAACCTTTTAACCTAATAACTCAAAAACACAAAAGGTTAAAAACCTATTGACCTTTTACGCTGAAAAATATAGGGTAAGAAAAAAACTTAAAAAAGGTCTACATTATGAAAGTATTATTTTACTCAATAAAGGGCGGTCAGGGAAAAACCACTCATTCGATAAGCTACGCGAAACACAGGGATTGTTTATATATAACAAACGACCATGAAAGCGGGACAATCAACATTTATTCAAAAATGTTCGCTGAAAATCAACTTCAAGTAATCAAACCAGATGATAGTTTAAATATACCCTCTGACTATGACATTGTTTTTGATTTCGGGGGATGGGTAGATGAAAGAGTAAAACAAATTTCCAAGCTTTGTGATGTAGTAGTAATACCGCTTAACCATCAATCCTCAGCAGATTTAATGCCCTGCATGAAACTTGTGGATTCCCTCTCTAAATATAACAAGAATATTGCTATATTAATTAATAATACAGACAAAAGCGATTCAAAGGAGTTAGCTCAACATTTATCTGAAAAATATCCTCATCTAAAAGTATTTGTTGTTAATAAATCTAAATACATATCTCGATTAGCTAATGAAGGAAAAACAGTCGCAGATCTTGCGGAAGAGGGAGGCTTAACTAAACACATGATTACCCCCTTAAATGATCAATTTAATAATCTTTATAATTATTTGGATAACTTTTAAAATGACACAGAAAAAGAAATTTCCCGATTTGTTCAAACAAACAGAAGAAACAGTAGAAAGAAATGGCGGAATCGATTTTGAAAAATCAGATATTCACCATATTTCTGCTAAAAAAAGTACACAGGTAATAAAGCCTAAAGAAAAGAGAGTTAATAGAATACAAGCGTATTTAACCGACTCTGAATTTTCAGAATGGTCATCAACCTTTGCACCATTAGAAAAGCAATCTGATAGAGTTAGAAACTTAATTCTGGAAGATACCAAAAAGAAAAAGAACCAATTTAAGTCGTAAACAAGGCATAAAGTGATACCAAAAAGAGAATCCGGATGACTGGCCACTCTGTGGTTTTGATACCAGAAAAATTAACCCTTGGCTGAGATCCGACCGGCACGCGAAATATTTTGGTATCAGGCAACAACGGGCAGTAGGGAAGAAAAAATGAATAAGCTTATTGTAGGATCGTTTTTTGTAGGCTTAACCGTATATCATGGGTTGGGGGTTTCAGGTGTAGGAGAGGATTTTCTTGCAAATTTTCTTTATTCCGTTGATATCATCCCTGGTTGTCAGAAAAACTAAGTAGACTTTTTTTGGGTCTATTGGTAGTGAAGAACGGCGATAAGCTATCTTTGATTGGCTTTGGTAAATTTTCAGTGTCTGAAAGGGCCGCACGTGAGGGCAGGAATCCCCGGACCGGAAAACCGATGAAAATTCCAGTAAGAAAAGTTGTTAAATTCAAAGCCGGCAAGGCATTGGGAGACGAAGTTAACAACAGTTAATTTGGGCATAAAGTGGTTTACTGATCTTTTTTTAAAGTTTGAAAGTCAATATTATTTAAAGCCTCAATAGCATGCTTATCGCCTTTTGCAGCTGCCTTTCTCAGCAATTTCTCAGCCTCATCTATATCAAATAAAGCCCGCTCTGATAAATATATGAGTCCCAAAGTTCTTTGACATTCAGGTAGATTAATACATTTTAATAAATTTTCTTTTGCAACAAGCTCTCTACCATTCATATCGTTAAACATTCCAAGATACAGAAAAGCTTCTTGGGAACCTTGTTCTGCAGCTTTCTGTAGCCAAGTATCAGCTTTTATATAATCAACTTTAAGCCCATGCACTCCCATAAAATAACAAAAGCCTATAAACGCTTGACTGGAAGCATCACCTTTTTCAGCACCCAAAAAAAACATTTTTATTGCTCTAGAAGTATCTTTCGAAACACCATGTCCCCTCAAGAACATCTTAGCGAGCATGTTTGCAGCTCCCCTAACAACCTTATTATTATGGTATTTCATCCCAAGTTTTATAGCTCTAGCATACGCATCTGCAGCAACTTTATCTGTTTTACTACCTCGTTCAGGAGGTGGTCCAGAATACAACAACAATCCAATTAAATATGCTGCTTCTGCAGATCCTTGTTTTGAAGCTTGTGATAATATTTGTCCAGCTTTATTTATTTCACCTTTCTTATATAATTCAAAACCTTCCAAATAAAGATCATGCCCTGGGTTTGGTGAAGCTGAAAAACTAAATGTAGCGTTCAAGAGAACCAGAAAAGTAATGGTTATCAATGCCTTAGACAATTTCATTCTTTATTTTTCCTATTGCCCAGATAATGAACCAGCTGAAATACTTGAACTGGATCCACTTACAGACTCCCAAGCAGCTTTGGTCAAAAAAACAGCCTCACGTGTCATTCCTTGAGACAGAAGCCTGTCTTTGCTCCTGGTTACTTCCTTGGTAAACTCTTGCCCTTCAGTGGTATTTTTTAAATTTTCTATGGCGTTTCCCCAGCTGAGGCCACTTGAAACCCTAAAAGCACCACTAAACCCAGCAAAACTATCTCCATAAACGACTATATTAGACACATTTAACTCTGGTGGGGTACTCAATTTAATTACACTTCTTCCACACTTCACAACATTAATATCACCACCAAAATAGCAGGGAGAATCATCCTTGTTGATAGAGTAATGCAAGTTTACAATCATTTTTGAGTTGAAATTCAATCCAAAAAGACCACTTGCGGCTTTTTCTAAGGCAGCTTCAGCAAGTATCGAAAAATCATCATAAGAGATGTTTGCACTAATTGTTTTTCTATTCTCCTTAGCTTGCACATCAAGAAGATCAATATCTTCTTTGAGATAGAGAAAAGCTTGTCCTATTAAACAACCGTAGTAAGCAACATTGTTTAGATAAGTTTTTATTCCGCTTTCGTTGATAAGATCTAATAAATTTAAAGGTGCATTTCCTTGTGCATATTTCTGCATTTTTGACAACATTACAGCATTTAAACGAAGACCCCGTGTTTCAGACATTTTGCCATTTTTTTTATATCCATAAAAAAAATCTCTGATCAGTTTTGGATTAGTAACAACCTTGTAATGAACAAAAGGCTCTCGTCCTTCATCTTCCCATCTTGCAAGAATATTCAAAAAATTTGCCTGTAAAGGAAGGTCTATATCAACAGATCTGCTTTGCATTTTTTCAGAAGACTTACGGACATTATTAGATGTGCTTCTGTCCATATTTTTTCTAAATATTTGAGCTTCCTTTTTAATTTTTGAAAGTTCCTGTTGGAACTGTTTTGATCTGCTGATCGAACTGTCACCCTGGATGGATGTTGATGTTTTGTCTTCAGTACCAACACTTGGTAGAGCAAGTGACCAGGAGGGGGGAAATAAAATAAATAAAATAAATAAAAATGAAAAAAACATGATTGTTCTACTTTTCATTTTCATGTCCCTCTGTGCTTTTCAAACAATAAGATTTATTACAATTTAACATTATCTTTGGTCTTTGTTTTTTTTCTTTGGGGTGTGCTTTTTGTTTTTGTTCGATCATTTTTTTTGTGCCTGTCCAGGATACATCCGAGTTGGTGGGAAGAGATGTAATTTCGTTCAAGTTGTTTTCCTGCTCTTCTCTTATGGTTTCCAGTAAAAGATGATCAAAAAGAATCATCCGGGCTTGTTTTTCCTGATAATCTTTAGGAGTGAACCTGACTTTTGTTGTGTGATAACCGGAAAAGCTCACGTAACCGGTTAAGGTCTGCAGGTTCTTTAGTTCTGAGGGGATAATTAACGGCTCGGTCTTTTCTTCATATGAGATAGATTTTCCATCTCTATTTTCAGCAACACCCATTGAGTCGGATTTTTTAACTTGAAGGAAAACCGTATCACCAAAAGTCTTTGAAACATATTGCTGTGAGTCAGGATCATTGAAACGAAAAAAGACCGTTGAGTTGCAGCAGTTAACAATTGTTTCCCTTCCCTCTTTTCCGTATATTTGAGAAAGCCAACCAGCATTTTGAATACCTAAATAACAGGCTCCTCCTTTATCCCTGGAGAGTGTCAGCATTTTAATAATCGTCGATAATTTCTGAAGAGTTCCAAGCTCATCGAGAAAGAAAAATATTCTTCGTTGCCCGTCAATCGAAAGAGATAATAAGCGACGGCCCAGGGTGTCGATAAATAAAGAAAGGATTGGCCGCAAGGTGTCTTCCACTTCTTCAAAATTAGTCACAAAAACATTTCCTTTCCCTTCTTCCAGGTGTTTTTTGATGGAAAAATCACCTTCAATCGAAGCCAGGTACTTAAACGCCTTTGCAAAACGCATCATCACGCTGATTACACTCATTGCCTGTTTGCTGCTGCCGTCCTGGATTGCTATGTAAGCGGCCTCCGCTCCGGGAGTATCTTTCATAAGATTTGAAAGAGTGCGGACATCGGTTGAAACGAGTTTCCAAACATCTTTGTTGGTTTTCAGATTATTGATCCAGCAGTATTGCAAAATCCCTGAAAAAACATCTCGTGCAGCATCGTTCCAGTAAGGGTCCGCCTGCATTGCCGGTGGAATTAATGAGGTCGCAATGGCCTCAATGTCCATCACTGAATTGATGTCATTAAAAATGTTCCAGCCGCAACAACGCTGATCAAGCGGGTTGAATAAAAAATCTCTTTCAGGATCAAAAAATTTTGGGACGAAATCGCCTTTGTTGTCATAGATTATCGCACGGTCCCCACGCTCAATTACTCGCTCAATCACAGGCAAAAGAAAAACGGTTTTACCGCTGCCGGTTGTTCCACCGAAAAAAGTGTGGGTCGTTTCATAATTAACCGGCTGCCGGATTTGGCCAAAACGTAAATCAACTTCTTCACCGTTTTTTTTTAATGCCTGTTCCATCTCTTCAGGAGTGACAAGTTTACTTCCTTTAATCCAACTCTTCTCAGATTGTTTTTCAGAACGATCTGAGAAAAAATTTAAGATGTAAGGAAACACAAACCAGATAGAACAAGAGCCGATAAAAAACAAAAAATAGTTATACCAATTTCTGGTAACAAACGGCCAAACCACTTCTTGCATTTGATAAGCTGCTAAGACGTAACTTTTTCCGGAAGGAAAAGAGATGGTGACTAATTTATCAGGTAGAAAAAAGAGCGAATAGAATTTTGAAACAATCCAAGTAAGAAAATATTCAATTTGTTTTGCCGAAGAAAAAACATAGCAAATCAAAATAAAAAAAACGGCCTGAAGGGTCAGGCATAATAAAAAAACATCTTTCCACATCTTGGAAGACATGAGAAGGTTGTTTATGAAAGTTTCGTAACCTTCAAACGCTGCTGGCTTGTTCTGGTTATTTGTCATTTGGTCTACGTCTTTTTTTAAATTCTGCATTTACATTTTGGACAAACTGCTTGTGAGTATCAGCATCACCAGCGGTTAATTTTACAAACTCTTCAATTGCGATATTTGATCTCATGCCGTACCAAACTACTCCCTTTTCAACGGAAGAAATTTTCTTCTCAAAACTTGAAAATTTTTCTTCAAGAGCTGTAAGGCGATCAAGGGTATCCTGTTCTCTTAACCCTGCATAAATTAACTCTCTGATTGTCTCTGAAAGGCTCTTTTTTCCCGTTGCTTTTGTCAGCTCTTCCAGGTGTTTTTTTTCATCGGCTGGCAAGCGAAACTGTATACGTTCTGGCATTTTTTCAAATTACTCCTTTTTAGAGTGTGTCACACAAACAAATGCTTGAAAATAAAGGAATTTAACAAATTTTTATATGTATTGAATGACATGAATTCCTAACAGATGCGTATCTGTCATACACTAAAAATGAAAAGATACCAACAATATAAAAATGTTTTTTTATATTGTGTCTGACAAATTGTCGCACAGGCTGTCATACATAATATAGCTTGATATAACAAATAGTAATAATCTTAAATTTTTTATTTGTCACATTGATTTGTCAGACAAATGACACCGGAGGTGGCGTTAGGTGTGGTAGTAAAACGAGCAAAAAATACGCTCTTCTAAACAAATTTAAAACAAGCTTAATTCTCTATCATGTTCTTTCGATTTAATGTTTTTTTCCATTTCATTATTTTTTAGATTATGGTCTGCAATTTTGTTTTTTATAAGATCACTTATGGATCTTTTTGTTTCATTTTTTTTGCTGTCTTTTTCTATGGCTTTATCACTCTTTAATAAAGCTTTAAAAATATCAGATTTAGACCTTGAATTTTTTTCGCCCTGTAAACTTTTTTTGTCAGTTTCTTTGTTTTTAATATTTATTTCAATCTTGGTTGAGGAGTTGTTTTTTGAATGATCAAGAGTTGAGGATTTTACATTTTCTTTTTGTGACTGTCTGCTAAATGATTTTGTGTTATCCGTAAAAACCTTTATGTTATTTTTCGCCCTGGTAATTCCCACATAAAAATTATTTTTGCTCTCCATTTTTTTAGAGGTGTCATTGTAAATTATAATACTGTTTACAGTTGCACCTTGGCTTTTATGAGTTGTCAGGCTGTAACCATGATCTATGAAATTATAGGGAAGAGTTTTTTGAATTTTTTGTGGGTTCTGAGATATTTTTGAATTTTTTGAATCAGTTTTATTAAAAAATTTAAAATTATCTTTTGGTGGACCAATATTGAAAGAAACATTTTTTCCGTTTTCCATTTTTATATGAAAAATTCCCTGCTGGTCTATCTCTTTTATTGTTCCCAGGTTGCCGTTTTTAACGCCAAGCTTATAATCGTTTTTCATGAAAACAATATCATCGCCCACGCCAAACTCTTTTGATTTTGATTCAAAAGCAGAAAGATTGTTCCCGTCTTTGCCGACATCAATAATAAAAAAATTTTTTTTGATCTCTACGGTTATTGTGTTTTTATTCTGATCGATTTTTTTTATTTTTCCCTGGTCACCTTTATTAAGTGATGAAATCTCTCCCGTAATATTGACTGTTTGTCCTTTTTCATAGGAATTTGCTGCTGTTGCTTTGCTGGCGCTTATTCCGGAAGAAGAGAGAACTTTAAATTTATTTCCTTTTTCAACCTCACCATTTTTAACCAGGTCTTTTCTGATAAGATCGTTCAGCTCATTTCTGTCCTTGTTTGTATCGGCAAGGACCATGCAACTATCATGTTTTGATCTGTCTGCAATGGCTGCAGCTTTGACAGCCTTTAATCTTTCCTGCCGGTCGGGGATCTCGGCTAATCCACCTTTTTCACCTAAAGTATCAACAGCGGCTTCCACACCTTTTTCTTTGTGTGACTGGACAACACTATAGGCAACGCTCCCCTGTTTTTGCCGCAGGACTTCTTTAAGCTCTGCCTTGTCTACAGAAGTCTTTTCCTGCAAGATTTCATGGACACGGCCAGCGGAAATAGAAGAGAGTTGTTTTTTGTCGCCCTGAATGACAACTTTACAGTTGTTTTGATTGGCAACCGTTAACACTTTTTCAATGTGTTTTGCCCCGGCCATGGAAGCTTCATCAACAAGAAAAACTGTTCCTTTTTCCAGATTGGCGCTCTGCGATTTCGGATCCCTGCCAAGAAAAGAATCAAGAGTCATAGAGTTTATTCCAACACTTTCAAGTTCTGCCGCACTCTTGCCGGTAAAACCAAGACCAATGATATTACCCCCATTATTATCAAGGATTTTTTTTATTTCTCCTGCATATGCTGTCTTCCCTGTTCCCGCATCACCCTGGACAATGTTTACAGAATCTTTGGAGGTTAAAACCATTTGGGCTGCTCCCCGTTGACCTTCGGTAAATTTCCAGCCCTGCTTTTTCTCCTGGTTGTCAAAATGTTGATTAATTTTTTTTATGGAAACAAGATGGTCAAATTTATTTTTGCCAGCTTCTGCCAGATCAATAATATTATGTTCTGTCTTTTGCATTTCAGGGGTTGAAAAAAGCTCTTTCACGTTCCCTTTTGTGTCTTTGCTTGTTCCCAACTCAGCTATATCTTTTTTATTTATTGCATTGTAAAAAGCTTTTTCCAAATTTTTTGTGTTGTATTCACCAAAAGAGAGTTTTGCCGCTTCCTGCATCACATCTTTTTTTAAGAAAACAGCTTCATTTTCCGTTTGTATTTCAGCTGCTTTTTTAATTTTGTTGGATAATGATTCTGATTTCGATTCTGATAAATGATGAAGAGTGGACTCATGCTCCAGCATGCCTTGTTTTTTTGTTTCTTTCTTTAAACCTTCCAGGGTGTATCCTTTTGATTCAATAATTGTTGCCCAGGATTCTTTTAAATCTTTTTTGGTCACCCCTTCCGGTTTGCTTGCACGGGTCCCTAAAGCTGCAATCTCATATATCCTGGCCTGATCAGCGTCAGGATACTTTTTATTTATCATTTCTTGAAAAGCAGGATCTTCGACTTTTTTTTCTATTTGCTGTCTACGAGATGAAAACTTGTCTATTAAATCCTGCCCAACACCTTTAATTTCAAAAAATGAGTGTTGCCGGTCTGTAACCTCAATGGCATAACCTTTTTCTTTGAGCAGGGTGGCTAATTCGTTACGGTATAACCGCCCTAATACAATTTTATCATGATACAAAGAATCGTTATGAAGAGATCTCCAGGAACCGTCTTTTTTTTGAGTGAGATTTGCAACCACAGCATGGGTGTGTAGCTGCGGATCTGTCGCCCTTGAGGTGAGATGATCGAATTTAGCAGCCACCAGGCTGCCTGTTAGAATTGTTGAACGCTCACCGTTAACCTGTTCTCTTGTTTGAACGTTGTTTCTTTCGATATAATCAAGAATATTGGCAACAGCCTGGTCATGGGCCTTTTTTATATTTCCGTCCGCCAGGGCCATGATAGAAACACTTTTAGGGGCAGAAAATGTAAGGTCTATGGCTGCTCGATCTTCCCCGTTTTTTGCTGTCTCTCTTAACTGCTCGCCGGTTTCAGGTGAAATACCATTTAATATTTTTTCAAAATCATCTTTTGATACCTCGCCGCTTAAACCCATAGCTTCGGCGCCACTTCCCTGCCATTGTCCGGAATCTTGGGTGTAATAGTCTTCCTGACTGTAATAACCTTCTGCATTTCCAGCAGTCATGGGTTTTGAGATAGAGAGCATTTTTTATTTTTTTAGTTCTGTTTCACTGAGATTTTTCTGTATTAAAAAGATAAATTTTTTAATACAGAAAAAAATTATTTATTAGCTTCCATTTTTTTTAATGCTTCTTCAAACTCTTTTTCGCTGATGTCTGGTATTTTTTTGATAGAATTTTCCATATCATTACTGAATTGCACAACTTTTCCCTCAACGATATCATGTTTCAATTGTGCCTTTGCCACATTTTTTAATGCTTCTTTTTTCTTTTGAGCGTATTTTTTTTGATCCGCTTCAGCTTTGTTTTGCCAATATTTTTTTTCCTTTTTGGATTCAGCCATTTCAGCCATACCTTTCGACCAGCTTTCATCAAACTGACTGTCAAACCCTGTCTTTTCTAAATTAAGCTTTGCTTGATCAAGTTCGATTTTAGCGGTTTGCTGATTATGGGTGAAAATTGCAAAAACAAGGGCACCGATAGAAACCAGGCCGACGGTAAGAACTAATTTCCAGAATCCTGTAAACATTTTTATCTCTCAATTAATTTTCGAAACGTTTTAAAGCAACTCTTGAGGAAATTGAATTTTATGCTCCTCGTGAGTTGAAATTTTTTTATGGAGTATGTCGGCGGAAATAAGACTCATCAAAATAATAATTTGTTTATCACTGTTTCTAACTTAGAAATATAAATATAAAAAATAAAAACAACTTTTTTACGTTGAACTATTACACATTGAGGGTGGCTTTCAGTTTTTTCTTCAAAAAAAGTCCCCGTTGTTGTTCGTTTTAATACGTTTTAATACGTTTTCAGTTCTTTTTTTATCTTTATTTTTAGGTACATAGAATAGCTATGTGTTACATATTGGGGGTGAACTATTACACATTGAGGGTGAACTATTACGGATTGAGGGTCGAACTATTACATATTGGGGGTAAACGAGTCTAACTATTACGGATTGAGGGTCTTTTTCATATGCCTTTTTTTACGACCTTTTTTGGAAGTAATTTTATGGGATTTCATCCAAAAGCCTTCCTGAACAAACGAACTATTACACATTGAGGGTTAATTTTGATTAACTGTTACATGTTGACTTGGAAGTAATAGTTCGTTAGGTTATATTGTATCTAATTAATACATATATACAATATATTTAGGAAAAGGGACTCTTCTTGTGGACATGGAAAAAAGAAACAGGTGGGTTGTTAAATCGAACCAGCTTGTTCAAGCTTCATATAAATTAAATGTTCAGGAAAGCCGTGTTATCTTGTTACTGGCTTCAATTGTTAAAAAAGATGACACAGATTTTAATTTAATAAAACTTCGTGTAAAAGATTTCATACAATTTGTCGGAATCGAAAAATGTAAAGATTCGTATGCCAGGGTGAAGAAAGTAACCCGTAATCTTGGCAAAAAAACGCTCGATATTAAAATAATTGATCCTGATACCAATAAAACTCGTGAAATATCTGCTCAGTGGCTCGCTTCTTCTGATTACCTTGGTGATGGCTATGTTGAATTGGAATTTTCAAATAAGTTGAAACCATTTCTCCTTCAGTTAAATGATAATTTTACCAAATATCATCTGCAAACAGCTTTATGCTTAAATGAATCCTCCTATTCTTTAAGAATTTATGAATTGTTAAAGCAATGGCAAAAACCGAAACAAAGAACCTTTGAACTTGATCAGTTCAAATATCATCTTGCTATCAGTCCTGATAAATACAAAGTTTATGCTGGCTTTAAAAATAGAGTTTTAAAACCAGCCATTAAAGAAATAAATCAAAAAACAGAACTGAATATTATCCTTACGGAAATTAAAAAAAATAGGAAAATAGTTGCGCTGAAATTTAATATTAAAGTTGTTGAGAATAAAGATACTAATTTAATAAATGATAAAGATATTAAGAATGTTGAATATAAAATAGAAAAGATAACGCATCCTGAATTATATGATAAAATGATAAGTTATTTTCTGCTTACACCACAACAGGCTCGAGAGAGTCTGGAGCATTACAGTGCAAAATATATAAGTGATAATCTCAATTACGTTGAACAGCAGATTCGAAAAGGCAGCGTTGATAAAATAGGTGCTTACACCCTTAAAGCATTAAAAGAAGATTTTCGGCCACAGCTCAGTTTATTTGAGACAGAAAAGAATAAAAAAGATGAGCAACAGCAACGAGAAGAACTCATTAAAGATGAAAAAAGACAAGAAGAGGATGCGTACTATAAATTTAGGAGGCTGAAGCTTGAAAATGTTAAGGAACAGATCCTTCCTGCTGAATTAAAAAAGATTGAAAAATTTGTTTTACAAGAGGTGCAGGCAGATGCGCATTATATTCCAGCGACTGAAAAAGTTATGGTTCGAATAGGGGTTGAAAAAAGATTAGCTGAAAAATATGGGGTTCCTGATATTGAAGGATGGAAGGAGAATTTTAAATAAAAAGTAAGAGTTATTCTGGGGAAATTGTGGCTATGTGGATTTACCCCTGTCTTGCCATTGCCCATGATCTTGATGAGGCTCTTTGGTAAGAAGAAAAAGACACGAATCATCAAAGGAACCCTAAATAAAAATGGGTGCCCAAAAAGCTCTCTCAAGGTGAAATGGCAGAGTTGATAAAAAAATAAGTTGTGGTCATGAAATGAGTAGAGATTGATATGGTTAAAGTATTTTTTTCCTATTCCCACAGAGATGAAGCAATGCGAGACGAGCTTGAGGTTCATCTCTCGATGCTCAAGCGTCAAGGCTTTATTGAAGCCTGGCATGACAGGAGAATTGCAGCCGGTGATGTGTTTGGGCGTGTTATTGATGATAACTTGGAACAGGCAGATATAATCCTCCTGCTGGTGAGTCCTTATTTTCTGGCATCAGACTATTGCTATGATATTGAATTGCAAAGGGCGATGGAAAAACATAAAGAGGGAACAACCAGAGTCATCCCGGTGATTCTAGAGCCCTGTGATTGGCACCATGCCTGTTTTGGCCAGCTGTTAGCTGTCCCCCAAGATGGCAAAGAAATTTCGAAATATCCTAATAAACATGATGCTTTCCTGGAAATTGTCACTGCAATCAGAAGAATTGTTCAAGACATGGAAAGTGACCAGATCCAAGCGGGAAAAGTCTCTTCGCCTTCACCAGTTGTTGCAAATCAGGGAACCATGTTACCACGCTCTTCCAACCTCCGAGTAAAAAAATCTTTTACCGACCAGGACAAAGACAATTTCCTGGAAGAAACATTTGAGTATATCGCCAAATTCATGGAGGGTTCTCTCCTGGAATTGAAAAAAAGAAACAGCGAGCTCTCAACTAAATTCAGACGGATTAATGCCAATCATTTCACGGTCTCCATTTACCGAAATGGCCAATCAGAGAGTAATTGCAAGGTATGGCTGGGTGGTCTGTATGGGAAAGGAATCGCTTACTCCAGTACGATCAACTCAAATGACAATTCCATGAATGATTCACTAATGGTGGAAGATAATGGCAACACCTTATATCTGAAACCGATGATGTCATTCAACACCATGAACCGAGACGCCCAACTCTCCCAGGAAGGGGCAGCAGAACATTTCTGGGAACAGTTGATCAGTCCTTTGCAGTGGTAAAAATCATTCTAGATATCAATGGATTGGAACAATGAAGATACAAAAACTGCACCTGCATAATTTTAAGAAATTCTCAGAGTATACTTTTCAATTTCATCCCCATTTTACGGTGTTGATCGGTGACAATGCCACCGGTAAGACTTCGATTCTTGACGCCCTGTCCATCATGCTATCCACCTATGTTCTTCGTTTTAATGTGAATAGTGGACGACCGGGGATGAAAAAAGAAGAGGTGCGGGTCAAAATTTTTGAGACAGAAGATATTGTGACCGTAGAACCGCAAACAGGGGCATTTGTTGCGGCAGAGGCAATATTACACAATACAATTGTTGTATGGAAACGAAAACCTTATGACCGAACAGGTGCAGCCAAAGAACTTACTGCAATAGCAGAACAGGATGATGCAGCCCGAAGAAAGGGAGACGATGTTGATCTACCGGTTTTGTTATATTACGGCACTGGACGGTTATGGGATGCCCATAGGAAGGTACCAGTGGGTAAACCTGATTCCAGAGTCGTTGGCTATAGGAACTGTCTTGATCCTAGGTCAGATCAGGATTTATTTGAAAAATGGTTTAAACAACTGGAGTTGTCCGCTCTGCAAAAGAAAAAAACCATTGGTGTGCTAGAAAGTGTTCGAGGAGTGGTTCGGAAATGTATTCCTGGTGCCCAAAATTTCTCTTTTGACGTCGCCCATGATGCCTTGATGATCGAGTTTCAGAATGGAGAGTATCGCTTGTTCAACACTATGAGTGATGGTTTTCGCAACATGGTTGCCATGGTCGCGGACATTGCCCACCGGGCTGCACGGTTAAATCCCCATCATGGCGCCGAAGCTGCTCGAAAAGCAACCGGCACAGTGCTCATTGATGAGATTGATCTGCATCTGCATCCCAAATGGCAACGCCGGGTTGTGGATGATTTAAAAGCGGCATTCCCGAATATTCAGTTTATAGCCACAACCCATTCTCCATTTATCATCCAGTCTTTGAGCCCAGGTGAATTACTTGACTTGGCAACTGTTGATGAAAAGAGAGATCCTCCCATGGAGTACACCGGTATGGCCTGGCCTGGCCCCGGAAATGAATACAGCAATAGAAGTACAGAAGATATTGTAGAAGAAATTATGGAGGTGAAGATTCCCCAACGCAGCAAACGCTACCAGGAGATGTATGAGACGGCCAAACAATATTATGCAATTTTACAAGAATCTTCTTTTGCTGAGTTACCTAAAAAAGAGCGCCTTAAAAAGAAACTTGATGAGTTGTCCGCCCCATTTAGTGACAATGTTGGCTACCATGCCTTTTTGGAGATGGAGCGGCTTGCTGCAGGCCTGGGGCACACAACACCACCTTTTGGCTCGGGTGTAATTGGATCAGGGCTGGGTGGTGAAGAAAAAAAACAGCAGGAAGGTGAATAATGCGGCCTGTTGTTAGGGGACCCTGGCCGCAGAATGTGGCGGGTGAAGAAATTCAGTTTCAAGATTATGCCAAGGCCCGAGGAGAGCTAATTAACAGACTGGGGGAGTATTGCTCTTACTGCGAAATGGAACTTGATTCCTCACTTGCCGTGGAGCATATCCAACCAAAAAGGCCAGATTGGGCAGACAATGATCTAGTTGAACGGAAGTTTAATTGGAATAATTTTGTCCTGGCTTGTACCAATTGTAATTCAACCAAAGGAACAATAGATGTCGATTTGGCATCCTATTACTGGCCTCATTTAGATAATACCTTCCACGCATTGGCCTATTCCGAGGCCGGTGTTGTCTCACCTGCTGCCTTTTTGAATGAGGATCAACGTGAAAAGGCAGATAATATCATTAAGTTGGTAGGTTTAGATAAACAACCAGGCAACAATCCTGCCGCATCTGATCGGCGTTGGCGAAACAGGTTAGAAACCTGGGGGATTGCTACCAAGGCATTGAGTGATCTTGCAGAGTTAAACCATGATGCAATGCGGAATATCATTGTGGAATTAGCCGAAGCGAAAGGCTATTGGAGTATCTGGATGACTGTTTTTCAAGATGATCCAGATATGTTAAGGCGTTTCATTGCAGCCTTACCGGGCACAGCCAGTGATTGTTTTAATGATGATGGAGAGGCTGTTGCGAGACCAACAGGACAAATATAAGAACAGAAAGCATGTCGATAATCGACAGTCCAGTCCTACCCGTACCAGGTAATTTTGTTGGTTCAACAGGTGGGCGGGGATGTTTCTAACTCTATATAGAGACCTTTTTTGCCGCGAGATTCTTGAGCCTCTACTACGCCGGATGAACTTCCTTTTTGTCCGCTACACCCACGGACGGAAAGAGTATGGGAAGGACTTCACGTTCTCAGAAAACACGTCTTTCGGAGGGTTGCGACACTACGGACTACAGGCAAAGGCAGGAAGCGTAAGTGGAGGAGTCAATGCTCAGATAGATGAGCTTATTGGGCAAGTTGAAGATGCGTTTTCGATGCCGTTCTATGAGTTGGGCTCCACCGACAAGCGTTTCATTTCCACCTTTGTGGTCGCGATCAGTGGACACTTCACCGAGAACGCCCGCGAGAAGATCGTTGAGAAGATTCCAGGAACATTACTTGGTTCCATCTGGTTTCTGGATCGAACGAGAATTAACGAGTTGATTGAGCGATACTGGAATCCCAATAAAACCGCATAACAATCGGCTACTGGGGCTTTTTTAAGCTCCGCCCCAAAAAGCCCCAAAGCCTCGACGTTAAATGCAAACAATTTGTGAGTCACGAAATGCCAAGAGATGAAGATCTATTAGGTTCCCGAAGCGGCAGGAGAGAATCTCCTGAAGTTGAGATGTTAATGCAGGAATCAATAGGAGATGCAATTGCTCTTGCGCTATCCAATTTTGGCCTTTATCAAAATGTAAAATTTAATCTTAGCTTAATTTCAAATTACCTCAGTGATATTGACAGCAAAATACTTCCAAAAGGAATAGAAAACGAATTCTCCAAAAGGCCACTAATACCGATAAGTCCTGGCCAATCTCATGAAAACACTATGAGGGCACACCATTTTTGTGGTGTAAATGATGACCCTTTAAACACTCCACAAGATGAAGGTAACTTGGTCTTTCCGCTTCCCTCAATTAAAACTAGATGCAAAAAATGCAATGATGAAAATGTTTTCAATAGTATCGGCTCTATTTGGTGCGATGGCCTTTTAGGCTACTATCCACATATATCTGCCAGAACAGAACAGATATTTACATTTTACTACCAATGCGCACTTTGCAGAGAGCATCTAATAACTTTTATGGTAAAGCGACATGGACTGTCCTTGCAACTGTGTGGTCGCAGTGAAAGGCTTCCCATTAGCACATCCAAAAAAATCCCTAAAAAGCTTCGACCGATACTTAGTGATGCCATTGGCGCGATAAATGAGAATGATATTTACGCTGGATTCTACCATCTAAGGACTTTTGTTGAGCACTACATGAAAAGTTGCCTAAAAATGGAAAAGTCGAAACGTATAAATGGAGATGAATTAAGCTCTGAGTACAATTCAACACTTGACAACAGAATGAAGTCAGGAATTCCCTCATTATCTGTTATTTATGAAAAAACAAGTAACTACATGCACTCAAGGACTGGAGATGCTAATGATTTTTATCGCTTGATTGAAGGTACGGAAGCCCACATTTTAGCAAAAGAATTATTCAATAAATATAAATCATAAAAGGCATTTGACAAACTCATCAACCGGAACATTAGAGGCTAATGTTTAATCAAAGTTATTCATTTTTGTGTATATGGTGCCTTGGCCCAATACTGAGCTGCTCTGCTGTTCCGGTTACGGGGTGTTATCCATTAAAGGAGAATAGCTGTGATTGACCCTGTTATAACTGTTGGTACTGGGCTAGCGATTTTAGGATCTAAGGACTTGCTGACAAAACTATTAGGTCCAAGTGCTGACTATATTGGTGGCGAAATAAAAGGATTTGTCCAAAAATGTAACATAAACGTAGACCGAGTATTTGAAAAAGCATGCAATAAACTTGGTAAAGATATTGAAACACCAGGAGTGATAAATCCACGAGTTCTCATGAATATAATTAATGATGCTCGTTTCTGTGAAGATGAAATTCAATCGGAATACTATGGCGGCTTTCTTGCTTCATCCAGAAGCAAAAAAGGCCATGACGATAGGGCAATGCCCCATATTGTTTTGGTTAAAGAGTTATCTCTATATCAAATTAAGATTCATTATCTCATTTATTTCCTACTTAGACAGAAATATTCACTATGTTTGTATAACATTGGTAATCGGGAAGAGTGGCCTAATTTAGGTTTGTTCATTCCATTCTCAGTATATTATAAAGCAATGAATTTTGAGGAGGATGACGATGGTTCCTTAATTTTAACCCAATCTCTTTCAGGTATTAGGCGACATTTTTTAATCCATAAATACTGGTTCGGCCCTCAAAAATATATACATCAATTCTATAAAGAAGCTCAGGAGGGGGGTATTGTAGTTATCCCATCGTTATTTGGTGCAGAGTTATATTTATGGGCCAACGGTTTTCCAAACACACAATTATCTGATTTTTTTAACGTAGAAGGTCTCCCTATTGACTCTGTAATACCTATAAATGCGGGTAGCTGCTGTGTTTCATTTGATTGACAAATGAATATAATTGTCAAAATTGGTGAAGAATATAGCCATTCTTTCGGTTAACAATTGTATTCATCTGATACAGGACGATATTCGCTTAAATAGTAAAATGCATATTAATGAAATGAGAAACAACATGAGGAAAAAATGCTCTACCGAACTCTTTCAGCACCAATTACTTGTCAAATTGAGTTGACATCTGCCTGTAATAATAATTGCATTCATTGCTATAACCATTGGAGGCATGGAGAAAATAATATAATTTATAGCCTTGATAAATCCAAAATCGATACAATTCTAAACGAAATTATTGAAAATAAAATTTTTCAAGTGACCTTTACAGGTGGAGAAACATTTCTGAAGAGGGATTTACTATTTTACGGAATTGAAAAATTGTTAAAAAGCGATATCGGATGCTCAGTTAACTCTAACCTTACAACATTTACAAAGGAAGATGGACGGATATTATATAGCTTAGGGTTAAGGGGTATTTTAACTTCATTATGCTCTTTTGACGAGTCAACACATGATTACATTGTGCAACGGAAAGGTGCCTTCAACGAAACTCTTAAAGGAATTAAAAATGCTCAAAAAGTAGGACTAAATGTTGCCTGCAGTATGGTCATTACCAATCTGAATGTAGATCATGTAATTAACACTGGGCTTTTTTTGAAAAAAATTGGTGTTAGCATGTTTTACGCCACAAAAGCATCCCCCCCTGTCAATGACGTTGCATTCAACAAACATTTAATATCAAAGGAAAACCTATTAAAAGTACTTAACGAGTTACACAATCTAAAAGAAAACGAAAAAATGGATGTTGGTATTTTAGAATGCTATCCATTATGTTCATACAAAAATACTTCCAAATTTGATTTTGTAGCCTCAAGAAGGTGTAGCGCCGGGACTACGACATGCACTATTGGAGCAGCGGGAGACATTAGGCCTTGCTCCCATTCTGATGAAGTATATGGCAACGTGTTTACAGGAGGACTCAAAAAATCATGGTTTGCAATGGAAATGTATAGGGATGGCTCCATGCTACCTAAAGATTGTCAAAATTGTAAATATTTATATAAATGTAGTGGTGGGTGTAGAATAGATGCAAAATATCATTCTGGTCATTATGCATCTCTTGACCCTTTTGCAGATAATAAGAATATAAATATGATATCTGTCATTGATGCTCCCCTTAAACCTGTTTATGATACATCTGTTTTTGAAGTTAATCGTAACTTGAAAATAAGGCAGGAAAAATTTGGTGTATTAGTTGCTAACCAGCGAAATGTTGGAAGCCCGTCGTTGTTAACGAATGATACTTACCAGTTCTTGTTATTCATGAAAGATAAAAAATTTACTACAGAAGAGATAACTGAGCAATTTAACCTTCCATTAGATGCTAGCAAAAAAATATGTTCACTGCTAACTAGAGATAAAATATTAAACCATGTATTATGTAAAGAAAGTGATAAAATGAATAGTTCGCTAAAACTAGGTGATTAACTTTTTACACTGGAGGATCTAACGAATGGAAGAACAAAGAACCATTGAGTTGAAAGATTTTGGCTATGAAACATTAATGATCATCCCAGAAAACAATGTCACAATAGAAACTAACAAAGAAAATGAAAGCAAGATAAATTCTTCTGAATTTTCAATATCTTGTTACTGCGATTGTGGCTGTGCCTGTCATGTAACCGGCTAGCCTAATAATTTTTTCACCTGACCCGCGAGCCCCCACATTTTCAGAATATAGCTTCAATATTTGTAATGCATATAGTTGATAGCTATATCTGAGACTGGTTGGTGCAAATGGTCAATCGCTGTTTGAGATTACCACATCACATGTATAACAAAACCTGACTGTCCTTAGGTTAATCTTCCTGTACGTCTTCTGTTTTTCAGTTTTCAAATTTTCTACCCTGTTGTTAAAAACAGAAAAAGTAAAGTAATTCAAACGAGGGTTTGTATCTTCTTGATTTTGGGAAAGAAATCCAGTAAAGAAATTAAAAAACTCTAGTTTGATCACGTAATATTTTGATATTAAACAGGGATGTGTTTTGTGGAGTTGAGTTTCTTTTCCTTTATTTATTGATTAGCCTTGAACAATTCTGAGTTACAACTAGCAACCTGATATTGTGTAATAAGCAAAGCAAGTCTTCCATAGTTGCCTTGGATTATGTATTGTTGTTAGATTGTAGATGCTCCGGAATAGCCTTATGTAAGATGACCCAAGGTTGCCGTAGTTACTCGCCATGCCCCTTTCGTCCCAATGCCTTAACCATTTTATATAAGAGTTGACTATGTATCTGATTGCATTCTTGACTAATCTATGGTAGGGATTTTTTTAAAAAAAAAGGAGAAGTGATAATGAAAAAGATATTATTTTTAGTAGTTATATTTTTTGTTTGTACAAACTCCATTTATGCTTCAACCATTGAAAATTTAATCTTATTATGCCGTGGAGGTATGAACACTAAACAAATAATAAAAGTATCAGGGGATATTGAAGGAAAACTTCTAAGGCAAATAAAAACTAATATTGAAAGTAATAGTTCATACAAAAATGAAGGAACCATATCACAGTATGATCTAATAAAATCTGTAAAAGATGGAGTATCAGAGTCATTTTACAAGTATGATTTAAAAGAATATCACCTTTGTATAGAAAGGATGGCTCCTCTAGTTTTAGGTGGAAAAACTGAAATAAATGGTCAAGCCATCAATATTTCACAGTCTAACTCCCAAGGATTAATTAAGACACCAATTCAATTTTCTGAATCAAATAAGACTAGGTTTGTTTTTCAGTATGCTCGTCAAGTTGAAAATGAATACATTATTGCTTTCCGTCTAATGAATGATTCTTCTAAGCAAATGAGATTTTACTTAACAAAGAAAACAACACAATTGGTTGGTGAAGATAGTGGAAAGCTTTATCAGTTAAAATCTATAACAGGTTTACCAGCATCATTCACCACCTCAATTCCTTCTAAAGGAAGCAACCTTGTAAAATTTCACTTTAAAAATCCCTCTGAAAGGGAGCCATTAACTTTTAGTAGTTTTTGGGGACATGCTGGAGAAGTGCAAAATTTAGGTGTTGCAATAACCTTCACCCCATCCCCTATGAACATTACATGGCTAAATGTTGAAACTCACAATTACAAATACACAGGAATTCCTAGTAAACAAGGAATATAGTATATAAATGTCACTACCGGTTTAAAGTGGATCCATCTAACCGTTTTTTCTTGACCCACCCTGTTTTAATAAAAGAGGTGGTTCTCTCATTGATGATTAAAACTTTTTTTCTTTCAAACGCCCTTCACCACTAGCTTTGAGGGTTTTGAAAGAAAAAAAGTTGCCCGTGGCAACTACAAGAAAAAACGGTTAGATAGGTTCATTCACCGGTGGTGGGTGGGTTCACTTTACGCCGGTGGTAACAGTATATAAAAAAAGAAACTTGGTCAATTTAAACATAACTTCTCGCGAAGAACTGAAATTAACTAGAGTTGAATTAACAGCAACTCGTAAGGAACAAAAAAATCTGCAGAAGCCTTGCTAAGCAAGTTGAACAATAAGTAAAGTAATTCAAACGAAGGTTTACTTGACCGCTAAGCGGGATTAGTCCAATCCCGCTTTTTTACGGGAAAACAGGTAAAGAAACTCGTTAAAATAATCAAGGTTAATTTATGTTGCCGTTACATGGGTATGTTTACTAATAACAAGGGCCAGGCATTATCTGGGGACAGAAAACCGTTAAATGATACTTTTAGTTTACGGTTGTGATAACTATAAGCCAGTCGTATTGAGTTTCTGTTTTCATAACCTGTTAACGGAGGTTTTTTGGATAGTGGGTTCGTCTGCACAAAGGTACCCAAGAAGCAAAGACTACTTATATCGTTGGTGACACCAGATGTCTGAGATTTTTAGGGTGCCACTTGCCTTTATTAAGCCGTTTTTGAATATGTTGTTTATATTTGAGAGGGACAAGTGGTTTTTTGCTTTGATGACGTGTTTTATTGCAGAAAAGGCATGCAGCGACAATGTTTTTTTGATTATTCCGACCTCCATCACATCGTGCCAATAGATGTTCTGCTGTACATTGGAATCTAGCAGCTTCAGATTCTGATATATCATGCTCAATAGAGAAATTCTTACGGTTTTTTAGCCACATGTTGCAACCACAATAATAACATTGACCTGATTGTTTTTTGAATGCAGCAAGACGCTGTTTTGAGAACTTACTTGACATATAGGGACTCCGAAAATGTTACGGAAGTCCACTCAATAAGGGATAACTTGGATCAAGTAGACTTCCTGTTTCTTTTTGAAGCCTACTTTGTTGTGACTGGTATGAGACATAGATAGGCTTCTCTTCATTGAAGCCCGCCTTGGCTCATAGCCACTAACGGGAACCAGTCTATTTGGGATACTGGCCACCAAAGTACCGTTATGGTATTATCGGTTATGAAATGAACCAATGTCCCTTTTGACACTGGTCGCGATATGTTCTTTATAAAAAGAACATTTAGTTAATCTTTTATAAGATTCTGCGCTAAGTCATTATCTAAATATATATTGCAGCTACAGTGCATCTGTCAATTATTTTTTATCAATCTAAGATAAACACCCCCAGTCCCGTTATTTTTGCAAAATCAGCTTTGACAGAAAAGGGTTTTTTTATAACGCTTAGCTACTCTCCTCTGCATAATACCAATCCAGCAAATTACCTACCGCCTGGCTGAGTGTTACCCCCTGTTTTTCGGCATATTTCCGTAAGCGGGCATGTATGTCCCTTTCCAGGGTGATCGCCTGTGGTTTATGCCGGCTATGGTATTGCCGTTGGCGCAGAGCTGTCCACATTTTACTCATTGCCTCCTGAGTGATCCACTTCCGGCACCAGGCATTGAGTGTTCTGCATTGGAGATCTCTTCTTTCCTGCAATACTCTATTTGCATACACAATATTTTGTAGTTGTTCGTTGGCATCGCTGCTGTATTCATGATCATAGAGACAGTCTGGCTCGAACTTCCGCATCTTTTCTAAGAAATATGTTCCTACCAGCCAGCAGTCATCTTCCTGTATTTGTTTTCTTGGTCTACCCATGTATTATTCCGTTTATGTTATTTACTAACGCTTATGTTTTGTGTTATAGTATAACGTAAATAAAAAGTCACCAGGATTTATTTATCAGAGGGGATCAGGTACCGAAAATGAAGATTGGTTATGCGCGTGTAAGCACCCTGGAGCAGAATCCAGAACTTCAGATAGATGCTCTGGAAAAAGCAGGATGTGAAAAAATTTTTACGGATAATGTATCTGGGGCAAAAGCTGACCGCCCAGGGCTACAGGATGCACTGAACTATGCCAGGCAGGGGGATTGCCTGGTGGTGTGGCGGCTTGATCGACTGGGCAGATCCTTAAAGCATCTGATTAAGGTTGTAGAGGATCTCGAAGAAAATGAGGTTGGGTTTGTCAGCTTGCAGGAAGGATTTGATACCACCACCAGTGGTGGCAAACTGGTGTTTCAGATATTTGGTGCGCTCTCAGAGTTTGAAAGAAACCTGATACGGGAAAGAACAAATGCCGGTCTGGCAGCAGCCAGGGCACGGGGCAAAGTAGGCGGGCGTAAGGAAAAGCTGAAGCCCTCCCAGGTTGAAACCCTGAAGAAAATGTATGACAGCAAGGATCACACCATCAAAGAGATTTGCAGCACCATAGGGATTTCAAAACCAACACTGTATCGTTATATAGGGAAATGAAGATGAATCCTGTCGCAATGTGTCAGGGATGGTTGCACGACCAGGCTTTGTTTCTCGATACTGAGACAACCGGCCTTGATGACCAGGCGGAGATTGTCGAGATCGCTATTGCCGATCACACCGGCCAGCCTGTTTTTGAATCACTTGTTAAACCTGTTGTGCCGATCACGCCACACCTGACAGCAATACACGGTATTGATAATGATATGGTTGCTGATGCGCCAACCCTGGGATGATATTTACAACGAAATCAGTGTAGTTCTTACCGGCAAAACTGTTATTACCTACAACGCAGAATTTGATGCCCGTATGATCAGGCAGACAGGTCTTCTTTATAATCTTCCCGGTGTTCCTTGCACATGGCATTGCGCCATGCAGATGTACCAGGATTATACCCGGTAACATGAAAGCGTTAAGCTTGGCCGAACTACCCAAGACTGCTTGAGTTATGAGAATCTCAATGTACCTACCGCTCCCTTTTTGCTACTCAAAACCAGCGGAGATACTATAAGTGTCAGCAACCATTGATCGAAACCCCAGATAAAGTTTGGTTACAAGAGCATTTGCGGGGGTGACTCCGAAATTCACTTCAAGCTTAACGTTTTCGGTAACATAAATGGATAAAATTGATTGAAGCAGCTGCAGAATGTGACATTACACCACAAGGCCAGGTACACCGTGCCATGACTGATGTGCTCATGACAATTGGTATTGTCCGCACTGTAGCCAACAGCAAGGAGTATGATTCTGTATCATATCATTTGATATCAGATCGAATCAGTTAGTATAGTATCATTCTATATTAACACCCGTCTTTCCTGACAATCTCGTTTTTCTAGCATCCTCAAATGTCAATTGACTTACATACTCATTGGGTGTATTTATGATTTTTACAAAAACACCCAATGGGTATGCGCTAGGAAGAGAGGATGAAATGGAACCGGAAGAATTGAAGGAATCAAGAAAGATTTTAGGAGCCGATCAAACAAAAATGGCAGAGCTTCTTGGCGTGGCCATGCGCACCTATCAGAATTGGGAACAGTCCCGAGAAAAGAAGAATTACCGGCAAATTCCCAAAGATGCCGCTGAAAAAGTGCGAAGTCTGGTCACCTTTCGGAAAAGAAGCGGAGGGGCTTATTTACCAAAAGAAATTATCTGGCTTCCTGTGCCGCTACTACCTCAAGAACTCGAATTTTTAGAAAATAAAGCAAAAATAGAAGGATTAGACAATGCGGTTGAGATGATACGCCAACTAATTTCGAATTCTATTTATTGATGATCGCTCCGGTGTTCTTTTCTTCTTTCGCTGTACAATGACCGATGTCCTCATGACGGTCGGTATTATCAAGACTGTCGCCAACGGCAAGCAGGATGGTTTTATATCACATCATATAGTATCAAGTCATACTATATGATTCAGATTCACATAATACCCAAATAGGCTAACAAGATCTTTTTATATTTACTTGTAATATTGAAATGTTAGTTGACTTGCAACCGAATATGCTGGTAACTGTGAACGGATCAGAAGTTTTTACATATACCATTCCATGAGAGCAAAAAGAATGAACAAGTCAGAATTGATCGAGTTATTATCACAGGAGCTAAAGCTTTCCGTCCGTGAATCATCTTCCATTCTTGAAACAATTCTTGCGACAATGACGGAGGCCCTGGTTCGAGGTGAAGGAATAGAAATTCGGGGGCTCGGCAGTTTCAAAGTAAAGGAATATGATTCCTACAGCGGCAGGAATCCAAAAACAGGGGAAGGGACGACTGTTTCCCCAAAGAAGTTACCGGTGTTCAAAGTTGGCAAAGAATTACGTGAACAGGTAAATGAAAATAGGAAAGCCTGAAAACAAACTAAGGATTTCTCTTTTACCGGAAAACCTAAAAAGATGAAGCCATGTTACCATAAGACTGCGGTCACAGAATCATTGAAGGTGCTGCAAACAATACCTGGTGTAGGCAAAAGCCTGAGAGGCTCTCATGTTGACCGGTGTATATTATACGTTTTCAACGTGTGCTGTTTATTACGCGAGTAATTCTGTCCATGATACAAAATTACTCAAATGGTGGAACTGGAAAGATGGTTAATTATAAAAGTAAAGGAGCTCCTTCCCAATGTCCCTTTTTTAGGTTTTCGGCGTACATCCACTGTTTTTCAATTTAACTAAAGCAGATATTGCATCACAAAACGGTTTGATATGATACTATATCACTTAATATTACACTTCACCTTTCTGGAGATAATTAACCAGTGGAAATTAAAGACATTCTGAAATCATTTGAACGATACGACAAAAAATATAAACAACAGGAAGTGGATGCTGCCTGTGCCCGACGGGAAGAAATTATTCCTCATTTACTTGCTCTCCTGGAACAAGTACAACGCGATCCTATAACCTATACCGCTGATGATAATTTTTTCGGTCATGTTTATGCCTTTATGCTGCTGGGTCATTTTAAAGAACCTCTAGCCCATGATGTCCTGATTGACATTTTCAGCCTGCCGGGAACCTTGGCCGATGATTTATTTGGTGATTTTATCACAGGAAATGGGCCCATTGTTCTCCTGCGGACCTGCGGTGGAAAAACAGATAGAATTAAAGAGTTGATTGTCAACGCAGGGGCCTATGAGTATTGCCGCATTGCAGGTCTACATGCCCTGACCTTCGCTGTGTCAGAAGGATATATCCCCCGTGACGATGTTCTTGCTTTCTACCGAGAACTCTTTTCCCTGGAGCCAACAGATCCGGAGTCTTATTTTTTTGACGAAGTGGCAGCATGTGTCTGTGATCTGTACCCGGAAGAACTGATGGATACCATTAACAAGGCGTATGAGGATAATCTGATTTTAGAAGGCTTTATCAGTCAGAAGGAATTTACCGAAGCACTAAACGAGGGGAAAGAAAAATGCATGACCAGGCTCAAGGAAAGAATAGAGCGGGAGCAGCTGGACAATGTGCATGACAAAATGTCCTGGTGGGCCTGTTTCAATCCTGAACCTAAAATGATCCCGCCGAACCAGACAATCGGGCCGTCGGGCAGTAAACCGAAAATCAATAAAAAGAAGAAAAAAGTCAAAAAGAAACAGGCCAAAGCATCCAGAAAGGCGAACCGGAAAAAGAAAAAGTAAACACCGTAACAGAGTCGGACGTGCTTCAACCATTTGATTGGCCCGACACTATCGAATAGATATTTACCTCTGGACGAAACAGCCAGTTAACTTGTTATTCCTCTCACATTTTAACCCGGATCACTAATAACGCTTTACAATATTAACGCTATGCGTTAGTATTCAATATATGATCAAATCATTTAATTGCAAAGAGACGCAAAAGATATTTGAGAGATCTTTCTCCAAGAAATTACCACAAGATATCCAGGCAAAAGCCAGACAGAAACTTGTCCTGCTTGATGCAGCAATGGAACTGACTGACTTGCGTATCCCTCCAGGAAACAAATTGGAAGAACTTAAAGATGATCGCAAAGGACAACACAGCATACGGGTAAATAATCAATGGCGTATTTGCTTTGTCTGGACAGGCGGCGATGCTTATGAGGTTGCAATAGTCGACTACCATTAGAAACAGGAGTGAAAAAATATGAAAAAAAAGGATATGGCTCCAATACATCCAGGCACAATACTTCTTGAAGAGTTTCTGGAGCCAATGAAGATCAGTCAATACCGCCTGGCAAAAGACACTAGTGTTTCTGCACGGAGAATAAATGAAATTGTCCACGGTAAAAGATCAATCACCGCAGACACAGCGCTTCGACTTGGAAAATTTTTTACAATGACTCCACAATTCTGGATGAATCTCCAGAGTCGTTACGATTTAGAAGTTGCAGAAGACAAGCTGGCAGATACGCTTGAGGAGAAAGTTCACGCCTACCTAGCCGACGATCTCAATCACCATGTGACTTCAGCCAGGTAAGCTTATTGGTACTCTCCGGCACTCGCAAAACATAAACAAATGGTAATAATACTAAATCATATATGCTACTTACTACGTATTACAATAGCAGTATAACAGTGTATAATCACTCCACAGAGATTAGCAGAATTTCTCTTGTGTTTTTAAAAGGATGTATTTGGATCGTGTCTCACCGTTGCAGGGCAACCCATTTTCTTCACACCACTTAATCATCTCCACAACATCAATTGGAATTTTTTTCGGTGTATACCCTGCCTTCTTCATTCTGGCAAATTGTTCCGCTGCATTCAGCTGCCATTCGGCATGGGTTGGTAAAAGGTTCTTCCTGTCTTCCGAATTTTCAAGCAGCAGTTTCCACTGCTCTTCCAGGTACCAGCCAATCCCGAGGACTTTTCCCTCGTCCTGTTTCTTCTTTAAAACTTTTTTAATTTTCCGTAGATTCATCTGACAGCAAGCGTGGCATTATGAGTGGAATTTGACTTGAAATGATATCATATGATTTCACACCATATCATTTAACTTTTCATCAATTGCTGCCAGTACATGCTTCAGGCAGAAGGCCTGCATGGAGTCTGGAGTATTGACGGCAATATATTTTAACTTCAACCAAGCTGGTTCCGGCAGGCGCAATAGAAAATTCTTCAACACATCATCCCGTACACCTGCTTCCTCCCATGGAAAAACCTCGTCCTTTGTTGCGGGATTGGCGCTTCCTGAATTTTCTGCTCCGGAAATAAAATTATCAGCTGACTTTTTTTTTGGTTTTCTTCTTAAAGACATTTAAACACCTCTTCGTATAAGGCCTGTAATTCACTTATTGCTTTTCCATCGGCAGGTTTATGTTCAGCCACGCTTAACCCTTCCCTGGCTGTTTTTCGGTACGAGATCCTGTCCCTGATAATGGTGGGCACTAGCTCCAGGTACTCGTAATCTGCAAACAACTCCTGTGCATCTTTATACTCCGTAGGGCCTGGGGGATAGTAGAAGCCCGGCTGATAACACCATACGCTTCAAGATCCGGATTAAAACCCCTGGCGGTTTCCACCAGTTCCTGCATATGGTCCAAGGTCCAGACATCATATTGAGACGGTTGAAAAGGAATATATACCTTGTCCGCCACAACCATTGCTGCCCGCAACTCAACTGAATCCCGTCCACCGGCATCAATGATAATGTCTTCATATCGCTTTGCCAGATCTCTAACCTGGTTACCCAACCCTTTGCCAAACAGCTGCACACAGTTAACAGGTGGCTCTGTATTATTTTCTCCACGCATCTGGGTCCACATCGATGCAGAACCCTGTTTATCGGTATCCAGCAACAATACATCTTCCTTGTCTCGTGTCCGCAGCACCGCGAGGTTTGTCGCAAGGGTGGTTTTGCCTGTCCCCCCTTTTTCTCCTCCGATCAAAATTATCATGACTCGCTTCTCCAGTATAATGTTAAACTATACCAATTCATATAGTATGGTATGATATCATATGCAAAGATAAAAAATCCATGAGATTCAAATCCCTCAGAAGCTCACGGATTTTTGTTTATAACATGTCTTTACCTACAGTTTCACAATCCCTATCAATTTGTTTACAGTGTGCGATTGCTGTCTCAATATTCTCTCTGATCACTTTGTAAATATCGATATCCCCTTTCGCATAACCCAAAAGATAACTCTTAAGTTCCGAAATAACATTAGCACAAATCAATCCAATTCCGATATCGAAACTGCTTTGTTGTGTCGGTGTAATGGAGGAACAACCAAAATTCAAAACAAGGAATAGAATTGATGGTGTCAATCAAATGACCGTTTACTTGACTTTGGGATTTCCCCCAAATGTGCAATTATACCAAAAATGCTTGCAGCGCGGGGAAGAAAATAAATTCCTCAACTATTCGGATTTGTTGTTGAAAAATATTTTTAATATCATTATGTTGCCTGGCCGAGTCCATCTGATTTTAATTTTCAATATTTAGAATTGTATTTTTATAAATAAGTAAGGCTGATTGAAAAACCATAGGAGTATAACATGCATTCATCAACTGTTATGAAGTATTTGATTTCGTCAAGATTAGCATTAGTAGCAAGTATCTTTGCAGGAATATTTTTAGCAGGATGTGCTCCTAAACCAATAATCCAGGATTTACCGGATGGTGATGGTTCTGTAGATTTCAAGTATTTGGATGCCGTAAGCGTTGCAACCCTGGACGAATTGCGTGAAAAACGCCGTGAATTTTATTCCGACGCTCTTAATGAGAGAGAGTTAAAATATTCGCAAGGCCGCCAGGGGGCAATTGACCGAGTGTCTACCTTTGCTGCAGCTATAGGTGTTAATGCTCAACGGGATGAAGGTGTCCTTGAGCGTTATCAAGCAGCAAATGATTTGGATGTGACAGGAATTGAAAACAGCAAAATCGTAGACACTGCTAAAACAAATCATACCGTTAATTATATCGATGAACTGGATGGTTTGAATACTGCACGGGCAAACAGTGAAAAAAATATATACGAGAGTCAAGGAAAGGCCCTTTCTGAAGTCGTTGATTTTTTGGTGAGTAGAGTTAAAGGAATTGAAGAAACCATAAAAGTGAAAGAAGGTAAAAAATTAACACTTCAGAGTGTAGCAGTTCCAGATACCAATAAAATTAATGCATTAACAACTCAAATCGATACTTTAGTTGCTACAAAAACGCAATATATAGAAAAGCTTATTGATGTAAGCAATATTAATACTACCGATATAAAGCTGGAGGAAATAACGAGTGCGATAACACTTGCAATGAAAGAACAAAAAGGTGGCGCCGAGGTAGTCACTACGCCAGATCGAGTAGTTATTCTAAATAACGGAGTTCCTCAAGTCAATTCGCCAGAAAACACAAGTCAATTACAACAGTCATTAAAGTCCTTAAATGATGCCAATACCTCACTTAATAAGCTTGTGCCACGTCCAGCCAGCAGTGACACTGCTCTAAGTAGTACAAACAACAAAGTTCAATCACCGCCCATTGAACGGATCCGTAATGATGAAGCGGTGTTTGATTATCTCATTGATGGATACCGTTCATCACAACTTTTCAGTGGGGCTGCTTATGGCGGGAATGTCCAGCGTGTATTGCCATTTAATTTTACTTTCAATCCGGGTAAAAATACAAAATCCGGTTTTAGTGCGCGGGTAATATTAGAGCCGGATCTTAGTCAAATCGATAGTGCTGTTACAATAGTAAAAAGATATTTTGATAGTAAAAATCAAAATAGAATGATGGGGTATTTGCAAATATATGACGAATTGGAAAAAAGTTTTAATATTGGCACCTTTGCACATTTTCTATTACTGGAAAAAATCAAAAATTCTACAAAAATAAGATGTGTCGATAAGTTTGAGAAAGATGCGCCTGTTTTGTTGGAGCAATTTTCTAAAATATTTGAAGCTAAAATTGCTGATTCCCGCAGGAGAATGAGTCTTAAATCTCCTGATACATGGCAATTTTGGAATGCCTACTCCTTAAGCCTTGAGGCCGTTGACAACTCACTGAAAAACGGAAATAGCAAGGTGTCGGTAGGACAATATTTATTTGAGATTACGCCAAACGCATTGCAATCAATAAATGAGATATTAGTACAGGCGAACAACAAAAATGTTAGTTTAACTCAAGTTGCTAAAAAAATTAATTCTCTGTCAACAGACTCAAAATCAAAGTTTCTCGAATTGATAATACCAAAAATAAAAGGGGTACGTATCGAGGGAGAATCTATCATGGACATGGGAAATGACGAGTCATATAAGTTTATTGACTGGTATTTGCCGGTACATGAAAAAGGTTGCAGTGTGTCGAATACATTTATTGATAAGATTGGAAGAGCACCAGAAGTGAGCAGCAAAAGCTCTATCAAGGAAGATGACCATGATGCTTATCATATCGCTATTAAAAAATATGAGACTATTGCAGGAGAGTATGACCTACTTTTACAAAAATTGCTTAATGAGGTGGGCGAGTTAACTAAAGTTATAACCAGTAGCATCCTGGCGCATGAAATGTATTTAAACAATAACCAGTTGTTTAAAGATTCTCCGTCCATAAAAATATCAGTTGATTCTAAAAAAGAAAATATCGTTCAGACCTTAGGATATGTAGTTGAGTTTCCTAATGCAGGCAAAGAATTCTTAAAAAAGAAAATACTCAAATTTTCATCCCCTCGGATCGTAAGTAATACTTCTCGAGAACATGTAGTGGAGATAGCAGATACCGCTGCTGTAAACACAATACTTGATGTCGCAATAACCGCGAATGAGGTTTCAGCCAGCCTGGGGCTTACTCTGGGAGCAGAGCTTGCGGCAGCTATATCGTCCTCAACAGCATTTGTTAAAAGAATTCCATATGCAGTTCCTTTTACAACAGCAAATAAGCTTATTGAAAAAGATGATCCTACTGTGAATGTTACAGAAGATGAAACTTCTGTTGAAGAATTTCCGGGTAATAATTTTATAGTTCAAGAACCGACTGGTAAAAAATCAGAAGGTAAAAATGATGGAAATTTACTCACAAAACAGATGTTTGGGTGGAAATTCTTTAAAGTTCCTGCCGGTGTTGAAATAGCAGGGCCAATTAATACCGGAAATATCGTCCATGCATTTAAAACTACACCAATAAACTCTTCTGTCGTTGTTACCATGCCGGAATGGTTGATGTCTCTGACCGCTAAATATGAAACATCCCAAGATGGAATTACTTGGATGTCAGCAGGTCAGGAGCATATCCAACTGCCTGGAGCAGGCTTAAAGGAGAAATCTTTTGAAACCTGGGTCAATTATTATATAAACATGAAACCGGGACAACATGATTTACCTAAAATTCAAAGTTGTGAAAACGTTAACAATATAAATATTTTTGCGGTTCCTGGCGCTAAAATAGTACTTTGCGGTGAAAATCTTTATGGTACTAAGGGAATATCTATTGGAGGACAATATATTGAGGATTTAACACGTGTATCCAATAATTTATTGCTCGTTGACAGTAGCAGTGTGGCAACACATGAATGCTGGGAAGAATCGGCTGATAACCAATATAATGAGAACCAATGCAGAATTATTGCATTGTCCGACTTTGGGTCAGTTAGTGAAAGTGATACCTCAGTCAGGGTTGTCTGGGTAACTGATAAGAAAGCTGAAAATGAAAAGAAAGAGGAAGTCCCGGCGGCTAGTAAAATTGATATTTTTTCTACTGCAGCTGGGTATGATTTATCAGTGCAAGGGTACAATGAAAATGGGTCTGGGTCTCTTACTCCACAACTTTTTTTAATTGGGAATCGGATCCAGAAAACTTGGGCAAGTGTGCCACCTGGCTCATTAAACACTCTGTCGGTTGCAAAGAAAGAGATGGACTCTATTTGTTATCAAAGGCCAGAGGAAGATTGTGTAGTAAGAATTGATGTGTTTGAGAAAGGAACAGGATTTAGACTTTTGCAACATGTAGATATGAAAACACAATGGAAGCGGTTTGTAGATCCAAATCCGTCATTGTCACTTCCTATCGCTACAAAAGACAATAAATCAATTATCACAATTCATTCTAAACACAATTCATCATTTCCCCCTGAAGTTTTAGTAGGAAGACAAAACCAAAAACTGCCAGTAGTTGCAGGTAATATTAATCCGACAACATTTACAGTTGAGGTACTAACAACAGATTTAAAGAACTATTGTAATAGTAGTGTAGAAAAAAATTGTCCAGTTGCAATACGTTACAAGAATATTAATAAAGATTCATATAACTTAGGTTCTTTTAAATTAAATATTTAATACATAGGCTGTATCTCTGTGATAATGGAGTGCTCAAGATTTATTTGACTGCTCATCTTTGAAAGATTTTGCCGCCTCATTGTTAATTTCAATGGGGCGGCTGCCCCATTGAACCCCTGTTGCCAGTTATACTTCATTCTCTCATATCGGCTGCGCACCCTTCGCCAACTACGGAACCCCACCACCGATACATAGCCGGTCAACTGTATTGCAGATAATGCCTTCCCTGCGCTGGTAACGCTGCCCATATCATTGCTTGCTGAAATTATTTTAGTCATTTTTCTGTATTGAGTTGGTTAAGATGGAAGGAGTAAAGCCTTAAAATTGGACAAGCGCCCTATGTATTAACGAAACCAATCCCGAAAGTTAGCTGTCAGATTGTCGTTTCACTTCATCTAATGTTTTGCCATCTTTATATTTCCATTCCAGCCAACCATTGGCTCTCCGGGCTAAAACGACCGCAGCTGACCCACTTGGTGATGAAAAAACATGGTCATTTGTAAATACGAGAACATTATTCTTCTCAACGAGAACACCACTTTCTTTAAGATCGTTCCTCATACCGGTTACCCAGCTCCCAGCAGATTTAGATTCAAGCAAATTACACGTACTACCAGCAAAAACGATCACACCGTCTTCTGTGTACTCACCCTCAGCAAGCGCCCCCTTACCCTTACAGACAATCACTTCTTTGGTTTTTGGTTTCTTGATTTCATCAAAAACCGGGTAGCCCAGGGTCGATACGAGTATTTGAATAGTTTCAAAATTATCGAAAAGATCAGCTTCTACGGGTTCCGATACATGTGGTTTGCTCGGCACATTTCCGTTTTCAAGGATATATCTTTTTGCTTTACTGGCCGTTTCAAAACAAAGCCACTCAAGGAATTTAATGTGTGTTTTTGTGAAAAACTGGGTTTTAGAAATACAGACCACTGCATGTGTCCAAAAGTCTTTGACTTTATTATGTTGTTTTAACCTGATTAAACAATTTTCCGCCTCTCCAATATACACCTTTTGTTTTGATTCTTCCGATCCAAAAAGCAAATAGACCCCGACATTGTCCAGCTCATTTCTCAAGCCAGCCTCACTCAGTTTAGATCTCGGAATTAACACTGCAGATACCGTTCTACTGGTTATCTCCGCAATCTTCATGCTTCTAGGATTTCCGTCCGGTAGAAATATTTGAATTGTTTTTCCCAGCTGTTTCATGTCTTCCTGCAGCACTCAATGTTCGGGTTATTGTTTATTTTCCAGCAATGCAAGTTCTGCTTTCAAACCTGCAATATCTTTGTCGAAAGAGCTGACCAGTACCTTTGGAATATCTGTATTTGATTGCCTCTGCCATTATTTCTTCAGTACAAAGGGGCATTTTTTGGCCATAATTATTCACGAATTTCCTTATTTTTTAATATCCCTTTCGTTGGAGATATTCATCCAAGTCTTTGTAGGATTGCTGTTGCTCTGCCTCGGGCCAGGCGTTTTTAATTTGGTTCAGAACTTCGCGTAATTCCTCCTGGGGCCATTGACAATCCGTTGATACTATTTTTGAAAGAAGTAGTAACGACTCCTTTGGATAGTTTTCAGGATGCTTGTTCTCTTTCAATAAAGTTACTTGATATGAAAAATCCTCAATTGGGATCAAAAGATTTTCCAATTGCTTGACAGCTTGTGAAAAAGCTGCGCCTGTAACTATAGCCGCCAGGGCAAATTTACTTGAGGTGTCAGAATCTGTGGTTTGAATGTCTTTGGGCCATACTGCATCAATCCATGGGGAAATTCGCTCCGTCCATAAGTCTGTACTTTGTTCTTTAGAATCATTGAGGTATCGGTATATTGTTTCAGCAATCTCCTGTCGACCTTCATTATCAATTATCCCAAGAATTTCACGAGCCTCCTTTTTGGATATTAATCCAGCGGGATCAAGGCAGAGAAAGGTGAAAAGTTGCAGCAAATTATCTTTGTTACTGCCAAGGTCTTTATGTCTTTTGAGTGCTTCTATATAAAAATCTTTCATTAAAATCCAGAGATCAGGTGTCATTCTGGGGCTCCAGAGATACCCTTGCCACATGGCCAGTGCTTTTTTTTCATCTGCCCAGTCGAAGGCAGGAATAAGATATCTGCTCGTCCACACAGGATCTATAAGGAAGAGGTCTTTCAAGCTGGAGGAAAATATGACACCGCCCAGTAAATTTCCTATTTCTTGTCCAGCAACAATTTTTGATGCTCTCTCTTTAATGTTTCCTGGAAGTAATGACTTTGTTTTCGGTTTTCGTACCCACAATCGACCGATAAGTGCTTCGGTCAAATAGCCAACAGGGTGATTAATGGCACAGGAAACCGCATCTCCCTTTAAATCATCAGTTGGATAGGCCAGAGCCGGGTCAATGATCATGTCCCATAATTCCCAGAAACACCCTTCCTCTTCCTTGGCTAAATCTTTAGTTTGGTTTCGCAGCCAGTCTGCAAGCGTTCTTACGATATCCTTTGCAAGACTTTTAGGAATATCAAGAAGTTTTACGTTCAATTCCTTCCAGCTGTTAAGTTCATTACTCTCACTCTCAGCCGTATTATCTTTATTTCTATCTCTTGGAAATCCAGCAAGTGTTGATTCCCAGATTGTGGCATTCCAGTTCTGGGTTAGAAGTAAATGTTTTATTACTTTTACCGCAAATTCCGGGCAATTGTTGACTGCCCAACGCCATTGATAAAATAAGTCTTCCTTTTTCCATGAATCATCTTCCTCAAGAGTTTTGAGGAGTTCTTCTTCACTCATCTGGCAAAGCTGTTCACTGGTAAAGTCGGTCCTTGGACCAACATACGTTTCAGACCAAGTTGGAAATTCATCTTTTTCATCGTCCTGCAGTTTCCAGGCAGGGTACTTCTGCCCCAGCGCTGCAAGCTTGCTGGCAGCAGCATCCGGTAATTCTCTGCCAAAACTTTGCAGTTTAGCCAGATGGAGCCAGATTTTTCCATCGACTCTTCTTTCCCATTCTTCCTCTTCCTTATCAGATGAAAACTCAGTACGTTGTTCCCCCTTGAGAATGGCTGCGATCAGTTCACCTTCGTTATCACTGGTAAGCTGTGGCCAGAGAACAGCCAGAAGCCGGAATTTTTCTCTCATCACCATGACAGACCAGAGCCATTTGTTATTGTCACGAAACAGATAGCTGCAGATCTCCTCTGTGCTGAAAAGATGGGGCTGGGTCATGGCATATAAAACCAACCTGATGAATAAAGGATACTGGTGACGCATCCAGAATTCGACCAGTGTTCTCGCTTGGGCAGGGTCTGAATGAAAAAGCGAAAGCCAGCAATCCCTGGTCAGTTCGACTAATAGCTTCCAGTCTCTATTACTTTTATTTTGTGGGTGCTCAGAAATGGAGGGGATGTGTAGATAGCTGTAATCCTGTTGCGGAGAGGCCTTACCTACCAGTTCAAGAAGACGCAGAGAATAAACCAACATGGAAGATACTTCAGAGGCGAGGTCGCTGAAGACCTTCTTTATATGCGGTAGCTTACGGAGTTGATCCAAAAAATATTTGGCTCCATGCTGTCCCAGTGCAAATTGAATGGAACAGTTGATGTAGTTATTGAGCGTTTCCAGCTCCACATTTTCTGCTTCCTCACCAGGCGTTGTTTCTGTATTTTCTCGCCAGTCTCCCTGAAAAATAAGACAGGGTTTTAATGCCTGTATCAGTTGCTCCCTGGTAACCACATCCCACTCGCCTTTTTTCAGGCTGTCCAGTAATAGATGTTTAGCAAGAGGGAACATGTAGGGTAATTGAACAGTTTTTCCCGTCAGGAGACGCCAGAAGAGCTGATAGGGTTCTTTGATTTTAGTTTCAGGATCAGCAAGTTTGCGTAGAATCTTGTCACGAAATCCAGGATGAAGGGATTTCCCTTTACTCAAACACCACTGGACAACCGATTCATGTTCAAGATAGCCGGTAAGCCAATCTCCCAGGGCCTCTGTTACTGGGTGCAAGGCAGGAGGGTTACATGTTTTGAAGCCGTGGTCTACTAACGGTATTGGTTGGGTTGCCTCTTCTGCAGGTGAGGGGAGATTGATCAACCCTGTTTCTTCAAATACTTCCAGCCATTCAATGGGTGGTAAGGGGTCCAGGTTGGCAAAGTGTTTTGCAACCGTGCCGTCGGGTTCCTGCAGCGCCCAGCACACCTGGCTGACTTCTTCACTGTATGGTTTCCGTGGTTTGGTGTGGGCATGGAGTGTGACAAGTTGTTTTTTGCCGGAAAGCCCGTTGGCATAGACCTTGGCCCAGGCGATTAAGGTCTTTTGCAGTGAAGCATGATAGTTTTTTTGGTTATACATAATGGGCGTGACACTTTTCGCCCGCCAATTATTAGACTCCTCTTCTTCATGTCCGTCTTGATAGCTGGCAAACACATAGGCGTCATGGATGTGGTCACCTGTCTCCTGGTCGACGACCAGCGCATCCATAATGTAGCGCATCACCGGATCATCAAGACTGTATCCAACAAAAAGAACAGTGAAGCGCTGCAGTAATTCCGTGACAAAACGACTGGCCCAACGCTCGGTCAGGTAGGCTGCACCAAAATCACCGCTGGTAACTACCAGATTTTTACCCTGTGGATCAACTGGGTCAATTAAACCATGCAGATGAACCAGAGATTGCCACTTGCCTTTTTTCGGGACTGAAAGTTTTGGCGCAACATCTAACTGATTTGATGGGAGACCTGCCTCCAGGAATCCACGATCAAAATTGGTGGTGACCAGGTGATAGGACTTTTCTACGGTGGTACATAAGGTGAGCAGAGCTTTGTGGGTCTTGAGTTTGGCAGCCGTCGGCAGGGTTAATTTGTCAATTATTGTTTTGCGAACAAGCCCTGGCTGCATTCTTTTTTCAAGCAGACCAAGTACTCTGTCATAGTTACAGGCATGGTATTCAGAAAACTCAAGTTCCTTTTTCTCTTCATTTAGAGCTTCATAAACTTGATCAACCAGCTCGCTGAAGAGGGGTAATTTTTCCCCCTTGGAAACACCAGCGCCACAGAAAAAAACCAGGCGGCCTTCTTCCAATGCCTGCATGACCTGTATAGGAATGTCGGGACCGTCTTTGACAAATTGCATGGCTTACTTGATACTCTGCAAAAATAATTTTGTGAGGGGTGTATGAATCATTGGTTTCATTTTTTTATGCGCCTTTTTTTAGGCTGTTGCGCTTCCCGTTCCACCTTGATCCACTCCAGCAGGACAGAGGCGGGCTCATCGTTTGGATCTTGAGGAACGAGCTCGCCGCGAAAGGCCTTAGCGAGGATGGATAGGTCGAGGTTGGTACATAATATTTCAGTAATAAAAGGGTCAAAAGGCAGGTCAAATGTGGTCAGAGTAAAATTAATTTAACACTGTAATAACAATTAGTTCCGTTCTCGAATTTTATTTCTCCCTTATTTTCCCAATAAATATCAGCTCATCCCTTTGCAGACCGTTACCTCAGAATCTTCAATTCCAGTCTTATTCCTCTCATGAAAAATAATCAGATTGCGCGAAGAAAATCACGACAGGAAGAGCAAGTCACATCAAAGATAAATGCGCATTCTTCAAATGGAAACTCATACAGCTCCCCATCGTCAACAACAAAGCTGCCTGCTGCTAATGAATCCTTGATCTGAATAAATTCTTCAAATTCATCGGTATCATCAAATATCTTCTCCAAAGTCTCACGAGGTTTGTCAAGAATATCCAGATACCATGCCTCTATACCAGTTCTTTCCCGGAGAGCAGTAGAAATACTTTCGACGATATCATCATCGTTATTTATTTTTTGCAGCGATAAAAAAAACGATTTGGCAGGAAGACAAAATGAGCGACACTTACCGCACCTGAAAGACTGATTATTTAGTATTTCGTTCAACAGATTGTCCGCTGAAAACAGATTCAAAAACGCTGTATATTGCTCAAGATTGATCGTTAATGAATCGAAGGATTCAACAAGACGATCATCTGTCGCTTCCCCGATGATTTTAATGAAATATTTTCCCAAATTAACTCTCTCCATATATGTTCCAGCCATGCTGGTTAGTTACAACCTTTCCACAATCTCCTGACGCTGGTGATCATAGCGGTAATGGATAATTTCTCCATTAATCAGCATCTGCACTGCAGCCTCTATGACATGAAGCGGTACAACAAACCATTCCCGTGGGGTGTGCCGTTTACCGTCTCCATCAAACACATCAAGATTCAGACAGGCCTTAGCAAAAAACGTATGTAACAAGAGTTCCAGCTTTTGTGGATTCAGATTATAAGTCTCAAATTCGGTAACCAATTTCACCGCTGCCATTAAATAAGTCGGTTCTTCCGCAGCATTTTGAATCCGCTGCTGCACCGGCACACTGGAAAAACCAATCTTATAAAGATCATCGATCTCCGCAATCCGGGGATCTTCGCTCAATGATCGCAACACATAAATAAAGCCGGTGGCTTCATCTTCAATATCGACCTTGTCTCCAGAGTCAAACATTTCCAACTGGTCTGCATCCACTATCTGCCTGCTATTGGTATCCTTCCATAGCGCTGCAGCAAGAGAACGCAACAGCATATTGGATTCTGTGCCATTTTCAAAAACACAGTATAACCTGGCATTGACATTGCCGTAGTTTCTCTTCTCCCACTTTCCCTTGTTCGCTACATACACAATCATCCCCTGCACCAGAAAAAGCGCTCCGGGAAGAATATGCCTTTCACTGGTGAATGATCTGGTGACTTTATTCTTTGTCAGCAAATCAGCATGAACCTGCTTAAATAAAGGCTCAAATTGTTCAAATTCTTTGCACTTTTTTCGCTTGGCAATAAGATCCGGCATCTCAACAGTCTTGGCAACATGCTTTAGATTAAAGATATCGCTCATATCTTCTTCCGGCGCTGTCTCATCACCCAATAACCCCAGGGTATCATCCCCAAGCACATCATCAATGGAATAAATCTCTTTGGGTTCCTCCACCGTCAATCCCGCAAACAAACCAAAGGTGTCATATCCCGCCAGGGCAACGGCCTTCTCGGGATTTTCACGCAAGCCTTTTAAGCGGCTGTGCAGTTTCCGCTCACTGATATCCCGACTGGCCGCAGGTTCACGATCATGTTCCTGGACAAAAGTATTAATCTCCTCAAACGAGGTCACCAAGCGTTCATCGGCGCTGATCACAGACGATGCCTTAGGCTTCACCTCCAGTAATCCCAGGGGGTCGCTTTCTAAAATTTCCTCCAACTCTTTATTGAAATCAACCATCAATCCTGCCCACTTGCCATCTTCCGCTTTTTATCCCTCAGATACACCAGGGCCTCTGCCATCCTTCTTTCCAACGGATCCGTCGAATTTATATTGGGTTCCCTTCCTGTTTTCTTCAAAAAAGGCCCTATCTTATCCCGGTATAAAACCACCGCCTCCTCATCCGTCATCTGAATACGGCCGGCATCAATGGTTTCCTGTATCACCTTCAGCAACTTTGCGGTTACAGACTTTGACAACACCTCAAAGGCCTTCTGAAATGGATTCACCCGATCTATCAGATCAATATGAAGCTCTTCAATATTGACAAACCTGTTCGCCATCAGCACAAAACGTCTATCGCCCACTTCCTTGATCTTACTGGTTTTGATCACAGAATCCGCAACCACCTGCTGCCGGATCTCCTCCACCTCTTCGTCACTGAGTTCCGGATACTTTTTCTGAATGATCTTGGGAATCATCACCTTGTTGATCACTTCCGGATCAATAAACTCTCCTGGTAAGGCCTGCAGTGTTGTGTTGTCCTGTAAAATAGCTGCCTTCAGATCATTGAGATCAGATTCCACAATCTCTTTGACCCGTTGCGAACTCGGCTCCTTGAATCCTCTGATTTTGATGGTTCCTTCTTCATTGACATCATCATCAAAACGCCTGGTCTTAAACTTGAAATTGGGTGCAAGCACCTGCTCCATCAACAGCGAGGCTGTAATGGCCTTGAGCATATTATTAACAGAGAGCTTCACCTGGTCATCAGTAGCTTCAGGCTGGGCAATCAGGTTGGTAAACTGGGCATGGGTTTTATTACTACTGTCCCTGGTTGCCCGGCCGATAATCTGGATAATTTCAGTCAGCGAACCGCGATAGCCAACCGTCAGGGCATGTTCGCAAAACGGCCAGTCAAAGCCCTCTTTGGCCATCCCCAGAGCAATAATGAGATCCATGTCATCAACAGCATCCATGGTCCGCAGATAGGCAACAATTTTGTCCCGGTCTTTTGGCGTATCGTTGACCAGATCCGCCACTTTGATGATTTTGCCATCATCATGACGCTTCACAAAAATCACTCCGGTTTCAGAATCCTGCCCAGTCACCGTCCCAATACTGTCGATGATGAAATCCACCTCATTATGTTTGTCTTTGGTGGATTCACCCGCATTAACATTGGGGATATGGAGAATGGTTTTTTTATCTGTATCCAGCACTTCACCAATAGAGCTGAAATAACGACCCTGATAAAAGTGATAACCAATCCCCAGGGTCTTTAAATGCTCATAGCCACTGAGCTGTTCATAATAATTATAAGTGACCTTGGTAAATCTGGCCTCATCCTCTGGCAGTAGCACCGGCACACTGTCACCCCGGAAATAAGAGCCAGTCATGGCGATAATATGGGCCGAGGTGTTGCTCATGATGGCACGTAACACCTCACCCAGCCGATTATCCACATCAGCAGAAACATGATGAAACTCATCAATGGTCAACAAAGTGTCATTAAAGACAGCTTCATCCACGGCTTCATAGGCAAACCGTAACGTGGCATGGGTACAAATCAGGATAGTAGCACGAGCATCGCCAAGAAACTTCTGAAAGGTGGCAACTTTGGACTGTTCGCCCCCGGGGGTGCACAGGTTGTAGGCGGAATCAAAATCCCAATCAGCAAAAAAACCATGGCTGGTCAAGTCTGTCCTGTCAAAGGAACTGCCAATGGATCGCTCCGGCACCGCCACAATAACTTTCTTTATTCCCTGGTTATAGAGCTTGTCCAGGCCCAGAAACATTAAAGCGCGAGACTTTCCCGAAGCCGGTGGCGCTTTCAAGAGCAGGTATTGTGCATTTCTGGCCTCAAAGGCTCGGGCCTGCATTTCCCGCATTCCCATGGAGTTGGTGGCAATACTGCGCCCGGTCTGGGCATAGGTTACATCAACAAGATTCGGCATATGCGTTCTCTATTTCTCTCATCCGCTTGATATTTTCGAAAAAAATGTCTAAAAAATGTCTAGCTATTTCCCTTTAGACATTTGCCACACTTTACCCAGACAGTTGATAACACCGGACTTTCTCAACCCCTGCAGCAAATTCTTTACCTTATCCTTCTTCTGTTGTTCGTCTAAAACGTCTGGAAGTTTGTCTAACAGAATCTTTTCAAAATCTGTTCGTTTCCCCTCTAAAAATTTCTGCAGATAATCAAGGATGATCTTCTTGCAATACTCATCATCAATGCCCCGCATTTTCATGTAATCCGCGGCCTGTCCTGTTTTTTCAGCCACCTGGGATGAAATATGAAAATTGGGTTTGCGTCCCTCTATCAGTTTTTTATTTTTCAGCCGCCTGATTTCTTCAGCATCCAAATCCTTTTGTTTCTGCACCTTATCCAGCAGCATGATATCAGCCAATCCCAAGGACGGCATCTGGGCCAATTTCCTGGCATATTTCATATCAAGGACTTTACCGGTAATCTCCACTTTCACCTGGTTATTGGCAAAGGAATACTCGGGCAGAGGGAAAAATTTCTTGCGTTGAATGGTAAACATGCGCTTGATCCCGCTACCAATGGTGTCAATCATATTGAGATTCACCATGGCATGGGCCAGAAAACTGTTACGATAGCGGGATTCCGGCGCATCAGCTGTAATCACATTTTCAATGGTCCTGGGAATGAATGAACCCATATTAGCAAAGACCAGCACACTATCTTCACGCTCCACCACATTGATCTTACCCCCCAGAGTATAATCCTGGTGAGCAATGCAGTTATTGAGTGCCTCTCTGACAATATAGGGATCATAGCTGTCAACCTCATCAGGAAACAGTGATCCGGAAGCGAGGTAGCGGTATTTAATATACCTAATTTTGGCATACACCTGTTCCACGCTGAGCAGAAAAGGACAGCTGAAATGGGCATAATCTTTTTCTACGTTGTCCCGGTCCTTTAAAATCCAGGAAATAGTAGTCACGCCAGGATTGAGAAAATGTTCCGATTCCGGTTTGCCAAGCAGCACAATCGCCGCCCTGGTGATCCTGCCCTGAATGCAGAGTTTGGCCTTGTTGAGAAAGGTCATGTCGTCCCACTGGTCAATCTCAGCAGCAAGAGCGGGATTTTTTACCAGGTACAACTCCCTGGCCTTTGCAATGGCCTCTTGAGAGAGATCTGCAAGGGTGGCTCCCTGGCAAAGACCAATGGACCAATCTTCAGCCTGCACCTGCTTTCTGATCCGCTCCAGTTCTTCCAGGTTTAAAGGGTGCAGCTCTTCACCGTCCCGACCATAATAATGTCCTGCCCAGGCCACCGGAATCCCCAGTGGTGCCGCCGGTATTTGAAACAAAACGACTCTGCCATGCGGGGTATGTACCTCATAAATGTCCTTAAAGGTTATGCGATTAGTGGTCTTGTTAGCAATTTCCGCCTTCAGGCTGTGCAGCTTGGTAGTGTCAGTCCTAAATTTGGTATCAATGATACTTTTATCGCTGTCTTTGATGCCAAAGACCAGCCAGGCATCCTCCTTGCCCAGGAGATTGGCCTCATTGGCAAGAGCGCTGAAGTATTTACCGATCTTATCAAAGGAATAGGTATTATTGGCTTCTTTAAATTCCAGTACTTCATTTTCCCCATCCAGGGAACGCAGATGCGCCAGGGTGGCTTGAATATCCATCACACACTCTTCTCTTCTTCGATCATTTTTTCATACAGCTGAAACAGATACTCCAACCGTTCCTCATCATTTTTGAAAGGCCGGGAGCGGTAACACCGCTCCACAGCCAGATCCATTTCATGATGCGCCCGGCGCAGACCATCCGGCATCTTGTCCGGGTCGTAAAGCTGGGCCATGGTTTTTTCAGAATGCTGTTCCCGTGCGTCCAGCACGTTGAAGACATGTTCTTCCAGGGTGTTTTTCTGGGATTCGGAGATATCTGGAAAGGGGAAAGTGTTGTAGCAAAGGGCTGAGGAATAGCGATAATCGGTTTTCAAACGACCAGCCACAGTACGCACCCAGGTCATGTGGATACGGGAAGAGATGACGGCGAAGATGTAGGGAGGGGGATCGTAGATGGCTTGAGCTGAATCAGATACAATATGATCTTTATCTAAAAAACCAAATGGTATGTATTTTCTTCTAACCGAAGATACTCTTGGAATTATAATTAAAGAATTCTTTGCTGTATGTGTGTATCTAAATTGATGGGGCCTATTTGCGATACCTCTTGCAACCTCGCCACCATTTTCTCTAAATTTCTTTGTTTTTTCAATTCTTGAACTTATTTCTGGAATAGTATATGCCATTTTTATTTGAGAATTCTCTATCCATAAACACCAACGTTCTTTACCATTAAGAAAATCTTTTGATCCGTGAATCCTTTTTATTAAAAATATTAAATTTGGATGATTAGAAACAATATTATTTTTTTCTTCTGGTGATAAAAGTAAATTTCCCCCATCATATGGACTGTTTCCCGTAATAATCTTTGGCAGTGCTGCAGAAATTGTTTTTAAGCTTGGGTAAATTATACAGTTGCGTGCAGAAGTTAAGTATGCGTTTATTTTGCTTACTTGACGACCTCTTCCTGCATCATATAAATATTTTTTTACATTAGATTTATTAATGATTCCAATTATCGTACAAATAATTTTAGCATTTGATTTTGCATTATTGGACCACTTGAACGGTTTGTATGCAAATTTTATTTCTAAATTAAGATTAAATATGAGTGGCCATAACTGATGGACTTGGGCTCCCTGGCATACAGAACTCGTTGTTACAAAAGAAAATTGAGAATCTGAATTTGCTATATACTGGGAAGATTTTATGAACCAACATGCAATATAGTCTAATTCTCCAAACTTTTTTAAGCCTTTGAATGTGTGAGCCATGTCTTTCTTTTGATCTTTCGACTGAAATTTCCCCCCCAAATACGGTGGATTCCCCAAGATATAAATTTCCGCCCCTTCATACTTGGGGCATACATCTTCCCAGTCCAGTCGGGTCGCATTACCGCAGACAATATGACCACCATCCTGGAGTGGTAACGTGGGTCTGGCATCACCAAAGACTTCTTTAAAGGCCAAATTCATCTGATGTTCTGCCAACCATAGGGAAAGCTTGGCGGTTTCATGGGCAAAATCATCCAGCTCAATACCGTAAAACTGGGTGAGTCTGATATTGCTCATTATGCGCACCGAATAGACTGTTTGTTGTCCACCATATAGCCGCTTAAAAATCTCTATCTCCAGCCTGCACAACTCTTTGTAGGCAATAATCAGAAAATTGCCCGAACCGCAGGCAGGGTCAAAGATCCGAATATTTTTCAATCGCTCCAACAGGGCTTGGAGTTTCTTTTTACTGGTTCCCGCCTTTTCTAATTCATCGTACAGATCATTTAAAAACAGCGGCTCCATCACCTTCATGATATTGACCACCGATGTATAATGCATCCCCAGATTGGCCCGCTGCTCCGTATGAATCACAGCCTGGATCATGGAGCCGAAAATATCAGGGTTGATCTCCTTCCAGTTCAATTCCCCGCACTCAACAATGATCTTTCTCGACCGGGCACTGAACTGCGGCACCGGGTATTCCTCACAAAACAGGCCGCCGTTGACATAAGGAAAATTCTGTAGATACTGCGGATACCCTTCCCTGTCCTCCACGCTGAGCACCCGAAACAGTTTCTCCAGATAGGCCTGCAGGTCGTGGCCATCCAGGGCAGTGTGGGAAGCAACCGCCCTGGTGAACTGATCCTCTGAAAAAATTCCAGTGTCTTCAGCAAAAAAACAAAACAGCAGTCGTGACAGAAAAATATTCAGATTATGCCTGTCAGCAGCACTTTCCGCCGGATTTTCCTCACAGATAATATCGTACAAGCGTCCCATGCGCTCGGCAGCCTTGATGTCAGCCGGATTCTCACTTTGGAGCTGCGCCTTCTCCATCCCTGCCCAGGGCAGAAAAAAATCATAATGCCTGGCCAGCTCCCTGATAGGAATATCCAGGGTATCATCGGTTTTACTGTCCAGGGCCAGCAAGGTTTGAAAATCCGTCACCACAATAAACCGGGGTTGATGCCTGGTCACAGCAGGATCATTTTTCACTTCATCAATCAAGCCATGCAGATCACTATCAATCTCCCGCTTAAAATACAGCTTCTTCTTCCAGAGAATTTCCCCCAGTCCTTTAGCCAGGTTATAATCCCCTTTCTTCAATCTGGTAATGGAAGCCTTGGGCAGTTCATAAGCCTGTAACAGCTCATAAATAAAAGTCTCCTCTGTTAAATCTGCCGTAAGAGACTGAATTTTCTTTTCCAGTTTTTCAATATTCATAGATAGTTAACTCTATAGTCCATACTGTGCCTTATGGATCAGGATAATGTTTTGCTTTATCGCCGATTTTTCCCGGTATTCCCTGGTGAGGGAATTTTCAAACAACTAATTCTTTAAATTTCTTAAATAGTCTACAAGTTCATGCACTTTTGTTGACGGCATATCCGTGCCGGCAGATTCACAGTGGTGTTCCACTCGTTTACTATGTGCAATCGCTGTATCGATTTTATCCTTGGTCACCTGATAAATATCAATATCCCCTTTCGCATAACCGGGGATGTAGTCCTTCAAATCGGAAATAACATGCGCGCAGATCGACCCTGGTCCGATATCAAATTGCTTGGTGGTGTAGATGAAATGAAGAAGCAACCAGAATTCAAAACAGGGTACCGAAGGAGCTGCATGAATGGAATGGCCTTTGCCAAGCCTGGTGTTTCTGATTTTATCAAGACCATTCTGATAGTTTTCATGACGGTCTTTGTCAAAAACACAGTAAATCCGGTCGTATTCTTTCTCTTTACGATAGAGCCTTATGGCAACGTCAACAAGTGTTCGCGGAGATGACCCGCCTATATTCCTGGCAATCACGATATTGGCCGTGTTTAACTGCAGGTCATCAACTAAAGCACGAAAATAATTTGGTTCTGTTTTTTCACCCTCACAAACGATAAGCACCATATCATAGGGAGACCTTCTGGCCTTCTTTCTCCTGTGTGAAGCGGCAGTCCTGGCCTTGCGTTTGCGAAAGAGCTGGTCACTGCCCATTAGAACCTCACCTCACCGATGTATGGCAGTGCACCGAACCGACCCTGTAAATAGCCTTTCTCTAACGCTTCTTTTTTTCGAGGGTGAAAATCCGTTAAAGGGTATAATTGCGTTGCTTGATCCTGGTCTTTTTCCATAAACCAAATCTGATCTCGCCGTAGGATCTTGGAATCGAGAATCGAGGTGTCGTGCGTTGAAAAAATAAGCTGTCCGTTTGCTGTATTGGCCTCCGGGTCATGAATCAACTTAAGTAGAAATCGTACTAAATGGGGATGAAAACTGTTATCCAGCTCGTCAACAATCAAAACACGACCATTTTGTAAAACATCCAGCCATGGCGCTGCATAGGCAAAAAGTTTTTGCGTTCCATCAGACTCTTCCGACAATGGGAATAAAGCGAAATCATCTGAATTGTTTAACCGGTGCTTGAAAAAAACTTCCTTGATAGATTCCCCCAAATTTCGATGCAAAAGATCTTTCAGCTCAACAGGCAAGTCAGGAGGAAATTCCATGTCGTCTGTTTTTCTTTCTTTAATGGAGATATCATCTACATTGATACCAGCCTCTTTTAAAAATCTTAGGATATCCTGACACTTACCCTTGTCTTCACAACTCTCAGCTGTAAACCCCCTTCCAATGAGTTCCCCATGACTTACAACAACCAATCTCTGAAACCAATGATAAACAGGTTGCAACTGCTCGCTGTTGAGTTGAACAGCTGTTGAAAGAAACAAGGCATTTGACCGAGTAGATTCTTGCCAGGTTTTTTTGGAGCCAGAAAATTTTGCGCCAAAATACCACTCTTCCTCACCTTTTTCAGAATTGTATGAGCGTTCAAACCAGCGTTGAGCCCTACTGCCAGGATAAGCAAATAACCATTCGTGAGTTACCCTTGTTCCTGTTACTGAAAATCCATATTGGTATCGAACGCCTTCCTCTACAAAAACAATCTCAAATTCACTTTCCTGGCTTGGCCCATCAGTATGGAGTAAAAATGGATTACGCTTGATTTTTTCTCCCTCCTGGCTCTCTTTAGATGAAGAAAGTACCAGCTCCTTCATAAAAGCAAGTGCCTGTATCAAATTGCTCTTGCCACTGCCATTTGCCCCATACACTACAGCTGACCGAAGCAGCCCCGGTAATCCTTTTACAGCAGGAGCAAATGTATTGTTCTCCTGTAAATCCTTGGTGGGACCAGCAGACATAAGGAGTGTCTGGGTGTTCCAAAATGATCGATAGTTTTTAACACTAAATTCAATAAGCATAACTGCTTCCTTTTATATTTCACATTTGTCGACGACAAAAATACTCACAAAAGAGTCTCTGACGTATTTTTAACCTTATTTTTGCACAAAAAATACACTTTTTGCAACAAAAATAGACTTTACCCCTTGCCAACCTGTAAACTCATCCTTACCTTTCAGACCAGCAACATACAACATAGAGGGTACCACAGCTTACCAGTTGCTCCATAAAGTGCTTCCAGCAGAACGCTTTCAACAATATTTGGGGCTACTGAAAAGAAACTTTAGACAAGGAAATGGTGAAAAATTATGCCAAAAGGTAAAAATCAGCACGTTGTAAAACATCCCAGAGGTTGGGCAATGAAAGGAGAAGGAACCAGAAATCAGACACAAAAGTCCACGGAAGGGATGGAAAAATCAGAGCCGGAAACAGCTATGGAAATGATCCATGTCCTCCAAGAGACCGGAAATAACACTACGATGAACACATACAAGGAGACAACGTATGCATAAAATCAAATTTTATCCGGTTGGGAATGGTGATACCA